>Ga0209596_1000518_pt1 | contig 35467 bp, 43 predicted proteins | sample M_130807_MF_Meta_FD_187314 | JGI IMG/M metagenome (GOLD analysis project Ga0209596, IMG submission 187314) | Freshwater microbial communities from Lake Montjoie, Canada to study carbon cycling - M_130807_MF_MetaG (SPAdes) (version 2) | ecosystem: Environmental > Aquatic > Freshwater > Lake... | reverse complement strand
TCATTAAACACACCATCAACACTAGGGAAATATGTAAAGGCTTTTGTATAGTCTTTTACATTCTGTAGGATTTCATCAAACGATTGATAGTTAAAAGGATATTCTATTATGTAAGGTTCTATATTACCATAATACTTATTATAAATTGTTGTATTAGTAAGATGTCTCCAAAGAGAGGCTGTATTACAAGGAGTAAATGTAATGGCTGCTATCTGTTCTATAGTGAGATCTACAATAGACATTTCTATAATGGTCTTACATTTTCCTGTAGATTCTAAAATAATCATTGTAACAGCATCATCCACACTCACTGTATATCCATCAATAAGGTTTTGCTTGGTTATGTCTATACCAAGAGTGTTACCTAAATCATCATAGATATTAAATGGGCCTGTTCGATAGCCTGCACAAGTTAATTTTATTATTATTGTTTGAGACATTTATTATTATTTTAAACACAAGAACAAAAAGAACTTATTAATGATGGAACATTAGTCATTCCTGGGTAAGTAGCACTCATTAGTGTTAACACTCCTTGATCTATTTTTTGATAACATTGTGGTGTATTATCTTCAGCAAAAGCTGATGATGTAATTGCTGCATCAATATAAGCTATAAAGCTATCAAGACATCTTTCATAAACTGCCACTATAGGATCAGGAGCAGCAGTGGTTGTACTTGTGGTTGTACTTGTTGTTGTGCTTGTGGTTGTACTTGTGGTTGTACTTGTTGTGGTAGAAGTGGTTGTGCTTGTTGTTTCCTCTCCTACATACGCTTCACCTTCTAAAGCACAATCTAAAATCGTTGTTGTTGTTGTAGTGGTGGTAGGTGTAGGAATCTCATTTATAGCTAAAGCTTCTAAATCACATCCTTCATTTAATCCACTATAGAAGAAGTTGTTCTCAGCTATATAGAAATTAGGAATATAACTATGGAAACTCACCCAACTCTTACTATTGAAATTAAACGATAGGGTCCAACTCTTATTACAGAAATATTCTCTATCTGTTAACTGAACCACCTTTCTTAATATAAGATCGCCATAAGTGTTGTTTACATAAAACTCTTGTAAATCTTCATCATATAATACATTATCAGATAAAGGAACATAATCAAGTTTTGATATAATTATTCTATCAAACTTAGAGTCATATACACCATGTAACCCAAGTCCATTGAAATGGTTATCTGTGTTTGCTGTAGGGAAATATCTAAGTATTTCAAAAGATAAATGATCTGTAAAGAACCTATTAAGTCCTGAACCAAATGCTGATAAATCTTGTGCTTGATTCCCTGAAATTAAAAATACTTGTCCTCTTTTAGCATCTATAGTTATTTGTCCTTGAGGAATCTTTAGTAACATCTTATTTTGACATCCTACATATCCAAGGTCTGTTTCAGCAAAATCTATTGGAGGAGCACTTCTAAATAATGTATCATTACCTAAATAAGCAGCTTGAGGATTACTAGTTTGAACAGTGAGCATTGTATTATACAATAAACTCTTATTATCAAATCTAGCTAATATAGCCTTATTCTGAATACCATCTAGTGATGTAAGATCGCCATAGTTCTGAGGGAAATCAAAGAATGATATAGGGCGATAGATTAACCAGCTGTTAATTCTATTATCTACATAGCTTTGTTGAGAATCAGAATATATTGCTCTAAAAGGAAAGTTTGTATAACATTGATCATCATCCCAATCTATTGGTAAATGAGAGAAAAAGTTTTCTTTATTCTGTTTAGAATAAGTGACATTGTATGTATATGTATTATCAAATACAATAGGAACAACACTTTGTTGTAACCATGTATCAGGAATACCTGAGCTCACGTGTGGGTAGAAGTCACCTTCTAAGTTGTTAAATGCTTGACGAAGATCTACATTTATAGAACTCTCTACATAGAAATTAGGGATACCATAAGCAAATAAATACATTTTACCAGTGTAACTAGAATTCAAAGGAGCTGCTGTTACAACACCATTAGCAGATGTAGTTGTTGAACTAGTTGTAGTGGTAGTTCCTACTAGTACAGTGGAATCATTAGGACAATCAAGATTATGAGCTTTGATTGATATAATGTTTTTAAGTAATTTATTATTAGGTGTAGTCCAATCATATAGAATAGATCTAGATGAATACCAATATTGTGGAAAAGCTATATTACCTATCTCATCAAAGAACACATCTGAATCATCAGGAGCTCCCACTCTATTGTCTATAAAGAATGGAAGTTTTGTTTTATAAGCAAATCTACTTATAAATGTATCTCCACCAAATACAGTTTCTGTGTCATATGTAGGAAGTAAATCAAATAGTCTTTGAAAGCCTGTTTCAATTGTAACATAAGAATATATCTGTCCCCATTGATTAGGATATAACACTTTAATAGAACCATAATAAGAAACTACATCAATAGGTTCTTGAAATTCTGGAGTGTCACAATGTCCTCTTTGAGAAACTGTAAATCTTGATGTATCATCAATAGCACTTGATCCACTAATAATTAATGAAGGAGTTTCACTAGGAAAAGGAAGAGCTACCACTGGTATAGAATTTCTAGTGTCTATTGTTTTTATGTAAACAGAAGATTCTCTTTGCCAGTTATTAACATTGTAATTATCTCCCACTGATTGAACTCCAGGAATAAGATATTGACATATGTCTAGTTCTCTTTGCTTAATACCATTATCTACATCATTATCCACTATAGCAGAATAATCATAGTTTGCTACAGAGTTGAAAGAATAACCAAAGTTTTGTCTACTTATTCCATTAATATATATTTGTAAATATGCTTGGAAAGCAGTGAACATTGCTGTTGCATCTAATACTCCTGTAATTATAGCAATGTTATAACTTGATACTAACGCATCTTGTTGTGCTTGTCTAGTGATTAGTTTATATGTAGCATTCTTCTTAACCTGTACAAAATGAGCTTTTCCTGCACCATACAATACATTCTCTAATTTAAGAACATTACCTAATGTAGGTTGTCCAAAGGAGGTTTCAGGAGAATTAAATACATGTCTATATCTAGGATCATTTATTAATGTAATTGCAAATCCATCTAATTGAGCAGGATAACATGCAGCATTCTTAGTATCGCTTTGTGTAATACTGTATTTAGTAGATCCACCAAACCAAACAGGAACAGTTGTTGAACTTACAGATATTGGAAAACCAACAGCCACAGTGACATTAACAGTGACCAATGTTACACCATTTGTATAAGTGAATATTGTACTATTATATGGTGCTTCAAAATAAGAAGTTAGTACATATGTTACAGAAGTGATTTTTGTAATAGTTGCTGTACCACTTAATACAACAGGAAGAGTGATTGAACATATGCTTGTTAAAGCTGTAGGCATGGTCTTTGTTACCATTTGTCCTGTGCTACAATCCATGTATTGAATTGTTCCAGCTACTGACACTGATATTGAAAATGTGTTACATTCAGAGTTATACGCATTGTTTTGTTCAAGAAGAAATGGATCTTCATTAAGATCATTATATGGATAGTTTGGATAGTAGTATTGAGTTTCTTCTCTTATATAACTTCCTACATTTCTCAACACCCCTTTGGCTATAATAGACTTGTTTGTACTCCTATCTCCTCTAACAATTTTAAATCCAACAATAGAATCTTTTACAGTTTGTGGTAGGGTAGAAGCAGTTATTAATTGAGAAACTTGTTGTACATTTATTTTAACTCCAATTGGATAAACAGCATCTGATGTCTGCATTTCAACAAAATACTTATTAGAAAGAATTGTTGGTACAGCACTTTCAAATACAGGGGAAACTAATACATCTGGAAACTTGTGATGTCTAATAGGTGTACCAGCAAGATCACCCCAAACTTCTACATTACAAGGATAGGTTTCTAAAGATTCCCAATAAGCAAATTCACCATATTGATACGGTGTAGCATTGCCAATATTATAATTAGCATCTACTGGAGAATTTCCTAATACAGAAGCTGTGTTATATATTTTCCAATAAGGAGCTGTTGGACCCTCTCCAATAAAGTCAGCATTTGTATCAGGCACATCTGGATGAGAGAACTCATTATAGTTCATTGCTCTACCAGGAATATGAAAGCCATCTGTTTGTTTACCATTATCTAATAAGAAAACAATCTCAAATGCATATATTTCATCTCTTAAATAACTTCTTAAATTTGTAGCATTCAACCCATCTGAATAGTTTTCATCAGCAGGAATCTTATAGGTTTGCCATAATAATGTAATCTTATTAGCAATTTGTTGATAGTTGATTCTATCTATAGATGTTAAATTGTCCCAAACTAATATATCTTGTACTGATGTTAAATCTTGAGCAATCTCATAATAAGGAAACTTTTCTAATATATCAGCTGTTGTAAGAGGAATAGCTGCCTTATTTTGTCCTGAATAAGTAATTTGTCTTGATGTATCATCAATGAAAAATGTACCCACTAATTCTACAGAAGTGATAGCATTTATTGTTTTAATTACAGCTATGTTATAATATTGGAAATATCCTGTAGCATCTATATTCTTAATATCTATTCTAATAGATTGACTAACAATGTAATCAAAGTTTAACGTAGTTAGTTGTGTGTTAGCAATAGGTGTAGGATTGGTCACAGAATAATAGGATGTATACCCATCTCCTGATGCATTACAATATTGAATAGCAAACTGATATACACCAGCTTTTAATTCTCCACCATTAACAATGTCTACCACCTCTAACTCTGGTATATTAAAATTAGGTTGAACCTTTAATTTATTACAATCAATTGTTCCCACCTCAGTGACAATATCACAAATATCCACCCCTATAACAGTTACCCAAGGTGGATCATTTAAATTTAAATATCTTCTAGGGTTAATCCCATCTGTCCAATATATCTCTGTAGTGCAATTTGTAATCTTGTGTACAGCTTTATGTATTGGATAGTCTATATTAAAATTAAGACAATCTCCTTGTATATACTGAACATATATACAATCATTATTATCCATATATCCAATCTGTGATTCTCCTGTTTCAGGATTGGTCAAAAAGAATATATGTTTGTTTTGTTCATTTATAAAATGAGTACCAATAAGATGATAGTTTTCAGGAAAGTTAAGACATAACTCATTACCTGGCTCATTCTGATAGTTAACAGAATTAGCATCAAAGTTTTCTAAAGCAGCGTTCAAGGCATACGTAAGTTTGCCCTTCTCCACCTGATTAACAGATGAATCTAGATTTAAACCTATTCTACCTAAATTAAATTCCTGCCTAACATTCCCTTGTTCTTGATCAGCCATTTAATAAATTTTTTATTAATTTCTTCTACTTCTATTAGGTAACTCATATTGGGCAAATCTTTGTAAGTCATTCTTGATTCTTCTTTGCTTAGCCCAAGGAGTTTGTTTCTTTATTTCAATATCAGCCATCACAAATGCTTCATCTGCTAGTCCTTTATAATACAGCATTTTCTGTTGTATCTGTGCAAAGGTTTCATCAGTGAGCTGATTGGATAGTGTTTCAAACACTTTATATTTAATGAAGTGCTCTATAAATTCTTTAATACGATAGTTATCTGGAATCATTTGATTTCCTGTACAATCATATTCTGTAACATAAAATATCAAATGAACCACCCCACATCTAAAATTAGTAACAAATTTGTTATCTCTTATATCAAAAGAATCATATCCTGCAGATCCTGGTGTGAATTCATGTACAGAAGGGGCCACAGAAGCAAATTGCCAAGCATTAGTATATTCTACAGAACAGTTTGATCTTGCTGATATATTACCTGGTTTTAACAAATAACTTTTAGCTATACCTCTAGCAACTGATTGGTTGGTTTTATATACAGCTTGGATGAGTTCAGGCATACAAGTGCCTGTACATGCAGCATCTTGACATGCAGCATTTACACAAGGAGTTCCTCCTATTGTAAGAGGAGAGATTTGAATAGTGGTTTGGGAAGAAGCTTGGGAATAGAAGGATGTAGAATCTTGATAAGGACGAAGAGGGATCTCTGTACACATCCATGCTTCTCTAACAGCAATAAAGTTATCTGGTAGCCTAGCTTGAAAGTCTGATATATCAAGAATGTCTTCACTTATAACATATGAAGACCTACCTAATTTTCTTAGACATTTATCTAAATAGGTTGGGAAAAGCAAATCATCCACAGCACCTGTGTCAAAATAGCTTTTTAACTCTTCTTTAACAGTGGCATAAACCGATTCAGGAGAGATGAAATTATACTTGTAATAGTATGACATTTTGTTTTATTTTTTCCACTGCATATAAATATTTTGATATTTATTGTCAGTTTGTATGTAATGTGATAATAGTCTTGATGTAGTGCGAGAAGGTTTAAAATACCAAAGGTCTACATTCTTTATTCTAGCAGACTCTTTAAACCACATCCAACCAAAGAAATATCCTTCTGTATGATAGTTAAAATTATAAATACGTTTACCCTTCACTTTACTCCTTTGCCAGTCTACTGGTAGGTTAATATATTCTTCACCCTTAATATTCTTAAACTTCTTTCTCTTCTTCTTATTAATAGAGAATTCACCAAATCCAAAAGGAAGTCTTGCTTTCTCTCCAGTTTCTAATATATAATTCTTGAAATACTCATTGTATTGATATACAATATTTTTCCATTCATTAAATGTAATTATAATGTTTGGGTTCTTTTTACAGAAATTAATGTAGTTTTCTTTACTAGAACTTCGCCACTCTATATGGACTCTAGGCATTAGCTAGTTGGTTGAGCATTAGGAGATTGACCATCTATATTATTAACAGTCATATCATTTTTAATTTGAAAATAAGTAGATAATAATTTTTGAGAGGTTAGTTCTAACACTTGTTTTTCTAAATAACCAGGGCAACCGTATTCCCTATCTAAAGGATTTTGACAAAGTTCATCTGTTGTATAAACTACATTTCCACATCCACAAGAAGGATATAAAATATCGTTAGTTAAATCTTCTTCAAAGAATGCAGAGATTCTTACAGATTGTAAATTAGGATTGTTAATATATAAAAATCCTCCATTAGCTATCCAATAATATTGATCATTCTTGATAATAGGAAGTTTTAATAGATTTAAATATCTATTGATTGTAATCTCTTTAAACTTTCTAGCTCTACCACCCATAGCGTTAATAGAATAAACACCCTGAATAAGATATTGATAATTTCCTTCACTTATACGAGGAAGTTTAAATTTACTTCTAGCTACATTACAAGGATCAACATATTCACAACAATCAGAAATAGGCACCTCAATCATTTCAAGACATGGAAGTGTATTGAATACAGTGTCAGTAGCCCAAAGCTTTCTGAGATTTGTTTCACGCTTAATCAACAATTGTGTGTTATTTTTAACTTCAGAAGCTATTGCTCTATCAGTTAAAAGATTGTCTGTAGAAAGCAATTTATGCATTGCTCTTACATCTGATACGAATTTCCTTAATGTTGCCATTATAAATACTGTTTGAATATATTTGTCATTCCATCATTCTCATCTATCAAGAATGCTGTCACTTCTCCCTTAGACATTACGTGACCATTCTTATCATCCCAAAGACTCTTAGAATTAGAGAAAGCTGGAATTTGGTAAAATTTAATACCGTTAAAATCAAGACTCACCTCATGGTGTTTGTCTCCTGTGAATATATAGAAGTTGTTATAATTAGACCAATTTTCCTTAAACTCCATTGGAAATATACCAGCAAGTTTTGCAGGCTTAATAGCATCTCCATGGTTGAACATTAGTGCTGAATTACCATATCCTACGTATTTTCTATATTTAGGGCTGATGTTAAAGTCAGCTCGTTCTTCTTTTCTAAAATAGGTTTGTAACCAATTAACCATATGCCAACCTACATATTCATCATGATTACCTGATACATACACTACACTAACATTTTTAGCATATTGTAATAACATTGTAATTACAAAAATCTCATGGTTACATATCTTTAAAAATCCCTCATGATATGTATGTATGTTAGTTTGAGGAGTTCCTTTTGTAGTGTTATTGGTGTGCTCACTATTAAACTCATCAGAACCAATTATATAAATAATATGGTCTAGATTGTTAGATAGTTGAGCTTGGGTGATAATAGTCTCTGTCTTAAACATCATTGTAGCAAACCTATCTTCTATATCATTATTCCCATCTATATCAAATTTGTTCAAATGTGAGTCTTGTTTGTTGATAACTAAGCTCGCATGCGACTTACTTGGAACAAACTTAGGACCCATAACTGCTTGACTCATAGGCTCATATGAAGCTAAAAAGTCTACAAAATAGTCTTGAAAGACTTGCTCTGTAGACTTTTTTCCTAACCAGGCTTTTACTTGCCATCGAGGATTATCTTCATTACCCCAGAAATTCTGTACATATTTAGTTATATCCCACTTTGTTGTGTCTATTTTACATTTCTCTATAAGATCCTCTAAACTTCTAATTTCTTCTTTAACATTAACTACAATCTCTCCTGTACCCTTTATCATATCTTCAGTGAACTTAACCACTGTATTCTCTAGATCAGATATGTAGGTTCCAATTTCTGCATCTTCCTCAGCCTTTTCTCTCTTTTTTATATCTACTAGTAATTCATCAATCTCTGTTTCTGTAATTCCTAATTTGTCAGCATAGAATTTCTTTGATTTCTTCCAATGTAACATTTGCTCAAGCTGTTCTAAAAGGGGTTGAGTTTCAGACATATAAGTTTAATTTAGTTAAATTAGTGTAAAGATAGGGAAATTATTTGATATTCACCAAATTTAATTAACTAATTTGATTATATACATTAATCAATCTGATTAGAGCTAAAACAAAAACTCCCAGCCTAGAAAGGCCAGGAGGACTCCCTGTAAACCAATAAACAGGGTTTTTTTATTAAATTAACATTGCATAGAGTTATAAGTGAAGTTTCCACCTGTAAGTTTCCAGCAAACATTATCATAATCAAATAGATAAGCAGTGATGACAGCACCTGTGCTGTTTCTAGCAATTGCTGTACAAGTGTTTGGTCCTCCACCTCCTATACCTCCAAATGAATTAAAATTAGCTACAAACAAAGCATAGTCAGCAGCATCTAAGAATATTCTTAATATTGTACCAAGACTACATCCAGATGCTGGATTAGCATATGTTCCTATTTGAGCTAATATATATTCAGAAGGAGCAATGGTTGTAGTGGTAGAAGTTGTAGTGCTGGTAGTAGTGCTGGTAGTTGGTGCTCCAGCCACTGTTAAATAAAGATCTCTATCACAAGCCCCTGTAGATTGTACTAATATATTTGTAGTGCCATCAGGAACTGTTCCTGTTGTAAGTCCTGTTAATAGTACACCTCTAGACACTCCTACTATAAATGCACTTGTATATCCATCTACATCTGAATACAGATCAAATGGACCTGTATCATTTCCTGCTAAGGTAAGAATTATTGTTACTGTCATATTGGTTTATTATAATTAAACTAGAATTAGGGTAATTTAAGTGTACTAAATAAATTACATATTTAACAACCACCATCGTATGCATATATCTGGAATGTTCCTGCTCCAACATATGCTCCACCAAATTGTGTAGTGTGTGAACCAACACCTACTGTATCATTGCAATAGAATGCTAAATTACTATCATTACCTTGAATTCTTTGTCCATAAGTTGAATTAGAGTAGAAAATATCTACATTTTGTGTGCCTAATTGATTTGAATATCCGTTCACAGCATCACCTGTTACTAATGGGAATCCTGTTCCTGTTACACCTGTAAGAGCAACTCCATTAACATTAATACCTGTAATTATAATATCTAAAGATGAGTTTTCAATATAGAATAAAGTAGGTGATACACAAGCAGATATTGAACCAACAGTACAGTTATCAGAGAATTGTATAATATTATTATTTATACTATAATAATTTTGAGAGGGTGTACTGTTTGGATTAGCTTGTATTTGAATTGTTCCATATAAATTATAATAAAGAACAGTTCCAATACTTATTGAACTAGAACTAGAATATACAGTAAATGAATTAACTGCTGTACAAGCATCTTGTGGAACTGTAAATCCTATAACAGTAGGTAATGAATCATCATAATCATAATATAATGTATAAGAATATGGTAATGGACTTAATGGAATTATACTTTGATATATAGGACACCTATTGGATGAATAAGTAGAGAATGGAGAAACAGATTGATCTACATAATAATTATTAACTATAAATTGTTTAGTAGCAATCTGATTACCTGTAGGGGGTGTTCCTATTGGAGGGAGCCCCATTGTAGTTAAATCTGTATATGTTACTAAAGCATTAGTTGTTTGCATTATTTTAATTTAGCTTCTAGTTCTGCAATACGTTTTTCTAATTGAGCAATCTTCCAGCTGTGTACTTGTGTATAATCCACTACTAAGAACCCATCTTGTTTTTCTTCTACAGCATCAGGTAATAATTGTTGTACTTCTTGTGCAATATATCCCCAATGAATTTTATTATCTCTATTATCTTTCCAAGTAAATGATATAGTTTGTAAATCTTCTGAAGAAACTACAGTGTTAACATCTTTAAGTCTTAAATCAGAGTTTTGGAAGAAAGAGTCTGCATATATTGAGTTACCACTAACTGTTACAGTTGAGTTTGTATATCCAGAGTTTGCATTAGTACATATAACTATTGCCCCTGCAGTTGCTGGAGAGATAGTTGTAAATCCAGTTCCACTTGATCCACTGGTTCCACTAGAACCACTAGTTCCATTTGCTCCACTAGTTCCACTAGATCCACTAGATCCACTAGAACCACTTGTTCCACTAGAACCACTAGTTCCACTAGAACCACTTGAACCACTTGTACCACTTGAACCACTTGTACCATTTGCTCCACTAGTTCCACTAGAACCACTAGATCCACTAGTTCCACTTGAGCCACTAGATCCACTAGAACCACTAGTTCCATTTGCTCCACTAGTTCCACTAGAACCACTAGATCCACTAGAACCACTAGAACCACTAGAACCACTTGTTCCACTAGAACCACTTGAACCACTTGTTCCATTTGCTCCACTAGTTCCACTAGAACCACTAGTTCCATTTGCTCCACTAGTTCCACTAGAACCACTAGATCCACTAGAACCACTAGAACCACTAGTTCCACTAGAACCACTTGTACCACTTGAACCACTTGTACCATTTGCTCCACTAGTTCCACTTGAACCACTAGATCCACTTGTACCGTTTGCTCCACTAGTTCCACTAGAACCATTTGCCCCACTGGTTGCACTAGAACCACTAGATCCACTTGAACCACTAGAACCACTAGACGCACTAGTTCCTGAAGAACCACTAACACCACTTGAACCACTAATACCACTAGAACCGTTTGCTCCAGCTGTTCCACTAGAACCATTTGCACCACTAGTTCCTGATGAACCAGGTGCACCTATTCCACCACTAGTTCCACTTGAACCATTAGCTCCACTTGTTCCTGATGAACCATTTGCTCCACTGGTTCCTGAAGAACCACTTAAAGCACTTGTTCCACTAGAAGCACTAGTTCCTGAACTTCCAGAACTTCCTGAACTTCCAGATGTAGCACTAGTTCCTGAAGAACCATTTGCTCCATTTGCTCCACTAGTTCCAGATGAACCATTCGCTCCACTAGTTGCTGAAGAACCACTAGTTCCACTAGTTGCTGAACTTCCAGATGTACCACTACTGCCTGAAGTTCCGCTTGTACCTGATGTACCATTACCACCAGCTGCACCAAACAGATTCACTGTCCATGCAGCATAAGTTCCTGAACCCACTACAGTGGTGACATTAACCACCATAGCACCTGTTCCACTATTATAAGAGGTGACAGTTCCTTGCATTGTATTACTTACATCATACACTATAATGACTGTCTGTGCAATACTATATGCTAGTCCTGTTCCTACTGTTAAACTTTTTGCTCCTGCTCCTATTAATAAAGAAGTTGTAGAAGTTGTTAAATATCTATCTCCATCTTGTCCTGCTGTTCCACTAGAAGCACTAGTTCCTGCTGTGCCTGTAAGACCAGATGTACCTGCAGTTCCAGTAAATCCAGATGTTCCAGATGTTCCTGTTATTCCTGATGTTCCACTAGAAGCACTTGTTCCACTAGTTCCAGTGTCACCAGATGTACCTGCAGTTCCAGTGTCACCAGATGTTCCAGAAGAACCATCTGTTCCTGATTGCCCACTAGAGCCAGAGGATCCACTAGACCCACTTGTTCCAGATGAACCATTTATTCCACTTGTTCCTGCTGTACCACTTGTACCGTTTGCTCCTCTTGTACCACTAGAACCACTTGTTCCTGCTGTACCTGTAATACCAGATGTACCTGTAATACCAGATGTACCATTAGTTCCAGAAAGTCCATTAGTTCCTGATACACCACTTGTACCAGATAGACCACTTGTTCCTGCTGTACCAGATAGTCCAGATGTACCTGCTGTGCCTGTGAGACCAGATGTGCCTGATGACCCAGAGGCATTACAAATAGCGTCATCTATTTTTTCTAATGATACAGTTAATGTATCACCATTGTTGATTCCTGTGCAAGGAAGATTGGGACCTATGTAATTTACATGATCTGAATTAACACAAATATCGCTATCACATCCGCAATTTGAATTAGGTTGATAATATGCATCATAGCAAGGATCTCCAGGTTGACAAGACATTTATAATTGATTTATAATTATTAAGGAATATACATTATATAATAACAAGCTAATACAGGTTGTATGTTAGCATGAGCTGCTCCACCACCAGTGTTATTATTACTTATAAATACATCTGTTGCCACTGTAATACCTGTAGTGACACTAGTAGTGGGTACATTTTTTACGCCATTTGCAAGCATTCCAACAGTTCCACTTCCACCCCAATGATTTGGAGTATTTCCACAATAGTGAATATGTCCAGGATCTGTTACAGTTGATGTAGCAGAAGCTGTAGTTGCATGTGTGTGTGAAGGAATTTGTGCTATAGTTAATGTAACAGAATTTGCACCTCCTATATCATATAAAACATAGTTAGGATTGCCAGCATATGAAGGATTCACTGCAGCATCCAAAGGACCTCCAGGAACACCATCTATAGCACCAACACCCACTCTTCCTCTTTTATCAGGAGTGCCATTTAAACCATTACATAAATATATTTTATCAAAACCTAATGCAGTTATGCCAGCACCTGTACCATCGAAATTAGTTAAAGGTCCATAGTATTCAAGTACAGTGAATGGAATCATCTTTAAATAATATTGACTTCCAGAGCTAGGTAGAGATGCTAAATAAGCAGCAACTAAAGCATTGAAATCAGCTAGTTTTACATAGTTTGTTTCTACATCAAGAATGAATGCATCTAGGTCTACAATTGTTTCACAAAGTTTTGTTATAACAGCTTGTAATACAGCATGTGTATCAGAAGAAGCAATCACTCCTGTAAGACAATCTACATCATAATCTGCATTTAACACATCTAACGTAACATCAATCACATCTATTTGTGCCTGTAGGTCACAAGCAGCCCTTACAAGAGCTTCAAATAGTTCTTGAGCATTAGGTGTTCCAACAGGTAAATAACTAGAAACAAGGGCACAATAATAAGCAGGGTTGATAGTTATATCAATACCTGTACCATCTAGAAAAGAAACAACAGCATTAATAAGAGCTGTCTCAACGGTGATTAAGTTATCTCCTGTATATATATCTAAAGGAATAGAATTTGGTCCTGTATATCTAACACATTCATCAGACACGATTTGTACACATCCATTGTAACATGCATCACAAGGTCTTGTTGTTGTACTGGTAGAAGTGGTACTTGTAGTGGTAGTAGTTGTGGTATCTTCTGGCATTTTATAATTTATTTATGTATTAAGAGTTTAACTCTACTAGCTATCATCTTTATTGTAAAACATTTTGCATAATCTTCATTACAAAACTTATATGTAAGTATTCTTCTGTAATTTAATAATTCACCAATAGGGCTACATGAAAGATTATGGTTCATTGAAAATATAATGTTATTGTATTCTATCTTAGCTAAAATTGTTAGTTTAGCATCTATATCTTTTAATAATGCAGGAATAGTACTACATTCTATACAGTTAGTTAATCTTGGCTGTAACATATTTAATAAGTTTTGTAACTTGTTTAGCAGCATTATTACATGCTGAACACAAGCCATTTATCAATTGACATCCACATCCCACTTTAATTCCGCAACCTCTACAGTTTGCCATTTTAATAAAAGTTAGTTATATAGTTGTTGCCTGAACAACCACAGTTGTTTGAAATAAAATTATTAAGCATTCTATCAGCTTGTATATATAATCTATTTGCTGTATCTATTGCACAGTTATTAGCTGCAGCAACAGATCCTGATATCATATAATATATACTATTTAAAGTCACCTTTGATTGTGTTTTAATTGCAAGGTCACATTCCATCATGTCAAGCTTCATAAAAGCCTCATCAAACTTTTCTTGTATCACTTCAGTACGCATTATGTTCTTTTGTACATAATACACATACGCAGGTGTAACAGTGTATTTTAAATAATATACACCATCTGGTAAAGGAATTAAAGGTTCTCCTACAAGACTAAGACCTAAGGATGTTGAATTAAATATATTAAAATCATTAACGTTAAAAGGAAGAGACACAGGAGTGGTAAATCCTGGAATAGTTATTTCTATTGTAGGAGATGATACCACTGGAGGATCTGTGTCATAAGTTGATGCATCAGCAATTCCTAACGTTAATGTATTATAAGTAGGTATTACGAGTATATCTAAAATCATGTTTTTTAAAATAAAAATGCCAGAGGACTTGAGAATATCCTCTCACCCTCTGGCATAGGTTAATATGATCTACTCTTTATTAAGGAATCAAAGTAGTAGTAGTTGAAGTTGAAGGCCATACAGTAGTAGTAGTACTAGTGGTTGTGATACAGTCAGTATCACTAGCAACAGTTCCTAATGCAGCTTCTAATACAGATTCAATCGCAGCACTTAAGTTCTGAGGAGCAGCAATAATCACTGTAGAATCTTCATGGATATAATCACCCCACTGATAAGCCGATTTGTCATACTCATTAAACTTGATGTAGAAGGTATCATAAGTTGTACCATCTGTCACCCAGCTCTCAAAGTTTTCGTTATAACCAACCATTCTATATAAACTCTTCAAGTATCCTGCTTGATAACTGTAGAAATTCTTTTCTAATTGTTGAATTTCTGCAGAACTACCATATGCATAAGATGCACGTTGAGTGATAACTGGCTCAGCAACAAAGTTACATCTGTCAGCTACAATAAAATCAGCAGTTGTTGCAGGACCAGAATATACGAATGTTCTAAACCACATTCTGTCATATTCAAAAGGGAATGCAGCAACATCACAAGGTTGTCCATAAACAGTTAAAGGCTTACCAGAGATAACTAATAAAGCATTCTCATCATCACCCTCTCTTTGAAATTGATAGAAAGTGTTGAAACTAATGTTATCAGGGTTTGTACCTGGAGCTCTTAACTCTAATTGATAAATAATTTGGTCAATCAATGCTGGAACATCTACTGTTTCACATGGATTACCATCACAATCACAACAAGGTGCTTGAACAGTTACACTACGAGTGAAACCATTAAAGTACAATGTTTCAATGTAAGCAGAAAATGCACGAAGTGTTAATGTAACAACTTCACCGCACTTAACAGTCCAGCCACCAACTTTGGTAACTTGATTTGCTGCTGTTGCACAACCTGTAACTTTGTACCATTCTGTTACATTAGATTTGCAAGAAGAACCTGAAGGACATCCAGAAATTTTATCTGAACGCTTAGATCCTTGTAAATAAGTGTTTACTCTACCTTGAGCTACATAGAAATAAGGGGATGCTGCAATGTTACCAGCGTTAGCCACTGTGTAATCACTACGAAACAGCCCAAATTGACCTGCTGTTAAATCTTGTGTTGATCCAGAGCTAGGTAAAGTATTGCCTACTGGTACAACAAAGAGCGTGGTTAGGGAAAAATCTGCCATTTTGTTTTATTTTAAATTGTAAAAAAGTTATTCGTTTGTTTTAATTCTGTAAGCTGCACTTTGAGCAGCAGAAGAATTTTCAGTGTACATTGCTAGATTCTCCACTGTAAGATCTAAAAGTTCGTCTTCTAAATATAGTTCTAGTTCGCAATCCTCATCATAAGAATTTGTACCATCTAACATAACATATCCCACCTTGTTTATGTATTTAGGATATCTCATGTACATTATGTTCATCGTCTTTGGTGTGAATGTACCATCTGTAAATATAGAAATTTCATCAGTGGAAAGATAGTTGAACGTTTCTTGGTATTCAAAGGATGGTCTATAATGGGTATTTGATAAAAGAAATTGTAAATCACCATGTTTAGTAAGATCACTATTAATCCATATCTTTCTATCTACACACACTCCTTTGTCTGCTAATACATATGAATCTAAATAGAACATGTATGTTGGAACCAAAACAGTGATGTCTGCTTTCCATTGATTTAGTTCTACATTTGATAACGTTAATGGAAGAGGTTGGTGATTATAACTCTCTACCAAACTTTGTAAATCTTCATAACGCTTTTTAAATGCATCTAGACCAAGACCAGAATTTGTACTTGTGCCATCAACCTTCTGCTTTATGAGTTTAATCTGAGCTTCATTTAACGCTAGAATTTTGTCTTCTAGATTAATTTGTTGATGCTCATTAGTTGATAGTTTATTTAGTTTCTGATCGATTTTATATAATAAACTATCTACTGGGATCATACAGATGCTAATTTTTTAGTTTTTAATTTTCCTTCAAGTGTTAATAGCTGATCTTGGTTATCTTCATTTATTAAGAATTTAACTAAATCATCTTCATCCTTAGCTATTTCAAATTCACCTTCATACACACTACCACTTGCTTTTATTCTATATATTGAATGGGTAATTGATTGTTTTACTAAATCTTTAATATGAATCAAATTCTCTTGCATATCTGCAAATTTAGTAAAAATTGCAACAGGACTAAGTCCAGAATATTTTCCACCTTTAAGTTCTGTCTGCTTTAATAAGTTATCCACTTGATTATATATCACTTCCTCTTTTGTATCATCACTAATAGGAAGTCCTAATAAACGAGCAATCTTTCTTTTCTTCTCAGGACCCATTGCGTCAAACTTAATAATTGCTTTGTTAATCAATTGTTTCTTTTTATAAACAACTGCATTTTCAATCTCATCATCAGCTACATAAAACTGTGTGTCTGCAGGATATTCACCACGCTCCCAAGCTTGATAGCTAGAAGCAATTGTTGGATGAACTCTTAACCATGCAAAAGCTAATTCTTGAAGAGCGAAACTAGTATCAAAATAGTTATCACCATCTAATAGCTTAACTGGTTGTACGTGAAGAGCATCATCTGTAGAAGTTGATAATCCATAGTTCCAAAATTTAGATCTTGGTCCTAAGTCAACATCTCCTAATGTAGCTTCAAGTTTCTTACGTAAAGATGTTACTCTTTCAGTTTCTAATTCTCTTTCTACATCATCTCCAATGCGTCTTATATAAGCAGCGTCACCATCTAACCCTGTTCTATATTGCCCATCAAGTTCTTTGTAGGGATATTTAAAAACACCTGTACCAGGTATTCTTGTCATTCCTTTCATAGCAAGACCGCCTTGCATAGTTTGTAATTGAGAATTGTTATACTCTTTCTTTAATGTAGAGATTTTTCCTGTCTTACCCATAATATGTAGTTGTTTTTGGTTTATTTGCAGATGGTTACCATCGAAGGTAATGCTATGAGGCATGAAGCCTGCATTCATCCATCTGGGGTTTGTGAGAAGACTCCCCCACTTGGAGGAGTGGGGGGGAATTCTTCTCGGTATTTGTAGAGCGTAGTTCTAACCTTGCTCTAGGTTTTTTAGAATTGTGGTATTTCTTCAATCAAGACTGTACGAGACAAATCTTCAATGAACACATCACAACGATCTTTCATCCATATTTCATAACCAGGGAATTTGTTTGCAGAACTCATACCTTGAGACTTAGCAAAGCCTAAGTGACTACGAGTACCATCAATATATCCCCAAGTCATAGAAGGAGCACCTTTCATGCGTACCTCACGAATGTTGTTCACTAATGAACCATCACTCATAGGGCTTACATCAAACACCATAAATACAGGTGTGCTCTTCTTGTTTTGTCCAAATTCTAAGTTTGTTTGAGGAAGGTCTAATTCTTTTAAGTGAATTAATTCAACACGACCAGTCTCACGTGTAACCATTGCATCGAATGCAAAGTTGTAAGTGATGTGTTGTCCTTCTCCTTGCATGTAACGATTACCAGAATCAGCCATGAAAGTTAAACCAGAATTTAATGCATCATTCTTTAAAGCTTGTTGGAACACGTCAAACCCAGCTTCATTAGTGTACATCTTAACTCTACGATCCTTAACATCAACACGTCTGTAGAACAAATCACCAAACACTGAACGAATCAAGTTTGCTGTAAATTCTCCACGATTGTATTGTACTAAGTTACCGTTATTACGCATTCTGTGATATACACCAGCAGACGTACGCTTTAATTCTTGCTTAGAACCATTAGTTTTTACGGTACCAGGCTTAGCCCAGATCATACGCTTAACTTTTAATTCTAACATAGACTTACGCATCCAGAACTCAATAAATGGTTCCCACTTAACATCTTGACGAGTTAAAGGTAATTCATTCCTACGTTGAGGAGCATAAACTAAAATATCTAAAGGTTTACCATTGTTATCTCTTAACATCTTATCATCAGCCCACTCAGTAATTTTGTGCTCATAACCATATGCAGAACCTAAAGATTCAAACATTGTGATTTGTTGACCCAAACGTGGTAATCCTAATAAGTCTTGATCAAACTCACCAATAGCAGCATCAACTAATTCAAGTTCAATACCTATTCTTAAAAAGGTAGAGCTTACGAAATCTACAGTTGGATTGTCTGTTACTAATGTAAATGAATACAAATATCCCATGTTCCAAGGTTGAGGATCTTTGATTACATAAAAACGAGGACCATACTGACGAGTACCTACAGAAACGATAGCGTTCTTAGAAAACTCATTAGTATCAATCACTAATTGAAACTCTTGACCATCAATACCAGGTTTAGTAAGTTCTTGCGTGCTAACTGGAATGTCAATGATTTTTGGAAACTTGTAAGGAACTTGTACCTGCCACTTCCAAGCATCACTATTATTATCAATGTAGTAAGGAGTAGACTTGTTAATCATGTCTAAAAAATCATTACTGTAAAGAGAACTCTGAGTGTAAAGACTTATGATTTTTTTATCATAATCTGCTGGCTCAGTAGAGTGAAAACTTTCCAAGTGGTTTGCGTCTGTTAATTTACCTACAGCACGTCCATCCATAGAAGCGACTCTTGCGTAAGTAAAACCAGTTAAACCTGGAATTGTTTGAATTGCCATTTTGTTATTTTTTTAAATTTTTATTTATAAATTATTGAAACCATGATGTGGAGACATTAGCAGGTTTTTGAGATTTCACAGCACTTTTGCTTGCCTGTCTGGCCACCTCTCCAAACAATTCATTTGATTTTTTGGTGATACCAGTCTTTTGAATTGTTGATAGTGTAGGATCTTTTTCTAATATCTTTAATAATAAAGCTATCTTCACCTTCTTTTCATGATTCTCAGGACGCTTAAGTTCTAGGATGGTTTTATCAAATTCTGTTAATGTTTCACCAGAGTTTGTTTTATACTTATCTATTGTTAAGAAATCTTGTAGTTCACCAGCCAATTTTGGATTAAGAGGAATACCATCAAACTCTTTGTTCTTCAACTTATCCTGTAAAACTTGATTTACATTTGTGGAATACTGTTGCTTATATTGAGCTTGTTGTTGTAATTGAACCTCTTTTTCTTGTTCTAGTTGTTGAAGCTTTACAGCTTCTTTCTTTATTAAAACCTTATGATGCTTTCCAGCAACGCTTTCAAGATCACCATAGTTCTTTAGTCTTTCTACTTCTGTTGTAACATCTTCAGGATCAAGGCCTTGGTCAGTGAGTGCTTGCGTAATCACTTTCACTTGGTTTGCTTCCTGTGCAAGATCCATATCAGCAAAAGATTGTATTTGGTTAAATGCTCCAAAATAATCTTTAGGATTAACTCCTTTTACATATATGGCATCAAACGCTTGTTGATATTCTTCTCCAAATTGACCTATGAAGTTGTTTACCACTTCAATAGCTCCTTTCTTTTTCTCAGCGTTGAATCTCTCTAAAAATTCTTCAGCATTGTTTATTGGAACATCATCTTCATCTTCTTCTTTAGAAAACACTCCTAATTTTAAAAGATCTTTAGAAAGAGCAGTGAATTGATTTGATTCACCCTCTTCTTCATTGTTCTCAGTGTTGGGTGTTGTAGAAATTGGAGAAACCTTTTTAACTGGTTCGTCTTCATCTTCTTTTTCTTCTTCATCATCCATTAAGAAATCTGTAATAGATTTCTTTTCATCAATTGCTGGAGTTTCTTCTGTAGTAGTTGGAGCAGCTGCTTTTGCAGGAGCTTCTGTCTTTTTTTCAGGAGGAGGAGAAGGTTTATCTATTTTCTGAATATCATCAGGATTAGATGTAGCAATTTCTGGAGCAAATAAATCACTCAAGAGTTGTTGGTTCCCCATTCCCATTTCCATAGTATCTTGGATACTAAAAAGACTTGGACTATCTATATTTTCTGCCATATGTAGTTGATTTTTAATTGGTTTCGAAATGTAAAATTATATTATTTATAATTAATAGCAAAGAGAGAAGGCACTATACTCATCAATATTCAATATAATATAGCATTAACTTTATTCACTCTAATCAAGTTTGTTTGTAAAATTGTCATTTATTAGCCTGTAGCTTCTAATTGGAGCAAGATCTGTAAGTGTCACTTGTTGAACTTCAACTCCCCATTTCTTTGCTTCCACTCTCACCTTCTTAGTTAATGTATTGTCAAGTTCAGAATCTGTACATTCATCCATGGTCATAGACATAATGACATTTTTTATAATACTTTGAGACATATCTGACAGGGCATCTTGTGCATCATAAACCTCAAGAAGAAATATTTTAACGTCTGCTATCTTATATTTAATAAGTCCTTTCACCACAATATTCTGTTTGTCCTTAGTGTATAGGGATTGAGCATCAAGACTCAATGTTGTAACAACGACATGTTGATCTATCACCTCATCAAATAAAGGGATTTTGAAATGCATGCCAGGTTTAAAAACTGTTTTAAATCTTCCAAATCTAAGAAGAACAGCTTCCTCATAATCTCTTATAATAATGATTGGTGTTAATTGTAACCACCAATTAGTTATTATTTCAATCAGTTTATCAAACATAATTATTTAGTTTTCTTGTTCCTACCCTTGGCATTCTCTTTAGCTATAGCAAGATCATTTGCTTGGTTTTCTCTAGCCACCTGTAGTTTCTCTTTTTCTACCTGTAGCTTTTGTGAAGCTAATGTATTTTTAGATTGAATGTCAGCCATTTTAGTTTGATATTCTCTGCTAGCTTTTGATTGCTCTAATGATAACTTGTTGATTTCCAATACATCAGGAGCTCCAGATTCATCTACATCTGGTAAGCCTCCTTTAGATTCAGCAGCAATTAATGCAATCTCTTTCTTATTTATTCTATCCAACTCATTTTGATAATCATCATGAGCCATTTTTTCTTGTTGTTGCTGTTGAGCAGCTTGAATTTGAGCGTCAGCTTGTTGCTGCTGTTGATCCAATTGTTGTTGCTGTTGTTGTAATTTAGTAATCTCTAATTCTTCTTGTCTGCTCTTAAGAGTTGTAAACACCTTTTTCATTTGACGAACAGAATCAGTTGAATACAATTCAATGATGTCAGACAAGCTTCCACCATTCTGAATAACAGCTTGGGACAATCCTCTTAACTCATTAAACATTTTTTGATCCTCTGGTCTATTAGTTAAATACACCTTCAAGTCTCTAAACTTAAGATCAGAACCATTCACTTGTACAAATGCAGATTCTCCTTGAGATGTAATATAGGAAATAGTAGATTGTGGCTTCTGACTCTCTACATACAGAGATGCATCGATTATAGATTGGTAGAGCTGTCCTAACACATATTCATGAGCTATGAACAATGGTTCTGTTTGAGAATAGCTTTGTGTAATAGCTGCATTAGTTCCTGTAGCACTCTCGCTAGCTGATACACTTCCCATTCTTTGTCTAGACATACCAATTAGTTCCCAACACTCATTCTTTAATTGTTGAGCTAGTGTATAACGAGATTGTATCTCTTGTGTACGTGTAAGATCTAGACTTGTGAATTGATTGAAGCTAGAAGGAGCTTTTAAATTCTCTGGACTATCATCAACAAATACCACTCCTCTATTACGAGCTTCCATTTCCCATATGTCAAGAGCATCTTGTGCATCTCCATCTTTAGGAATAGGAATGTGTCTAATAGACATAAGTTGCACCTTACCCACCTCCTTCTCAAGAAGTTTGTAAAGCTGGTTCATACATACATTATATAAAACTTGAAAAGGCTTCATAAGATCTATTAAGCTTTTAGCTTCTGTATTCTTCACCTCAAACACCTGACCAATGATAGGACAGTAGTTTAATAATTTGTATGGTTTAATATGATAGATGTCTGGACCAATCTTTGTCCCCTGATACCATTGGTTAATCCATCCCCATTCTAATGATTGTTGTGTAGGAATTGTTCCTGATTTATAATGTTCATCTACAAGTAGAGATTGTTCATTACCCATCTCATCTAAATATATAAGCTTGCCTATCTTTTTCTTAGAAATCCAATAAGCTCTCACCACTACATACTTATAACCAAAACTACTAACGTTAGACGTTAGCCCTAAGAAATCTCTAAGACCATCATTGTTTTCCTTCATCTCTGATTCAATGAGCATTCTAGTTTGTAGAACAAGAGGATCATATGTATCATATTGTATGGAGTCATTCCCAGGAATAGCATTAGGATTACCAAGATTGGATTCACGTACATTAATCAATCCATAATCCTGTAATGAACTTCTTAAATGATCTATTTCATCTTTAGTAAGATCAGGAATAGCTTCAATAATTTCAGATAGTTCCATCACCTGCACTGTACCAGCAGCATACGCTCCTTGCACCCTACCTGTTGGATCTGATATGTATTTTCTATCTGGTGTTGTTAAAAACCATGTATTTTTTGGATTAGCCACTTCTATGTTAAACCCAAGTTTTGAATTATCTTCATATATATGATAGAACTCCCTAGCAGATATTAACATATCTCTGAAAGCATCTTCACTCTTTTCTTTGGTGTTGAACTCAGCTTTCTGTGCTGTAAGAATATGGTTTGCCCATTTTTCAGCAATAGATGTATAGCTGTCAATACTATCCTTCACCTGGTCCATTGTCATTTGCTGTAATTGCTCATCATCAATCTCTTCTCCTTGTAAGGCAGCTTTCTCTTGAATCTTTTGTTTAGCTTGATTGATTACATACTCTTGTAATATACCTGTCTTAAACTCAAGCTCTTCAGACTTACTATCATCATCAAAAGCCTTGACACGAAAAGCATCAGGTCTCTTAGATATTTCACCTACCAACTCATTAACAGGAGTGGTGATGATAGAATACATTTTAACATATGCAGGAAGAGCAAGATCTGATGTTAATACATCTGTAAAACTTCTCACCTCTGGTTCTTGATAAAAGTCTTCTCTTCTGAGAATTCCCTTCATCAAATCATAGTTTTTAACAAAGGTGTCTCTATTCTTTGTATATTCAGCATATGCCTTATTAGCAAAATAGTCCATTGTGTTTTTAATCCAACTTTCATCTTGCTTCTCCTTATCAGTTTTAAATTGGTCAGGAAATATGTTCAAATAGGCATACCTAATTGTTGCGTCTTTTGTATATCTTATAATTGCCATTATGAAAACAATTTATTTTTATATTTTCTAGGAGCTTGTCCAAATGTGCTTCCTCTTGATTCTGTAAATAATTTACTCTTTTTTCTTTTAGTATACATAGAAGCTACTCTCTGATCACTTGTTCCACCTATTCTTCCCATGATTGGGTCCATCTTAAGTGCTTGAGCAATAGCTAGTTCTGCTGCTATAATTCTATCAAAGTTACCCTGATCATTGTATTGGATGATTTCTTCAAGAAGTACAGGATCAAATATCTTATGAACTCCTAGCACCTCTCTTATAATCTTTCCATCATCATCCTTCTCTTTATATATTGTTTCTTCCATATACTTCTTTAAGCATGTGTGAAGATAGTCAATTATTTTCTGACTTGAGCGATGAATTCCAAATTCTCTTTTAACTGTTGTATTAGGAACAATCTCCATCAGCCATTGAGGTTGTTTCTCTAGATAGTGACCATCTCCTTTAGCTTTCATATATTCAATAAAGGATATGTCATCATTCTCACACAGTGTTCTAGCATTATAATACTTGATTAGTAAACGAGCTTGTTCCTCCCAATGTTCTTTCTTATCAGGTCTTGCTACATAGGAAGCTACAAACATATCTTGGTATTTTTCTCCTGTAAGTTCGTGCATACGCTTGTAAACATAAACTGCTCCTAAGGAGGAGCTATAGGCAGACTTACCTTGTCTGTAAGGATCCACTCCAGCTACGTATAATCCATAAGGAGGGTTTTCTATAGGGAATTCGTACACAATAACAGGAGCATCTTTCATATCACTGTTCTTCAAAGGGAAGTTGGATATAGGGAGCTTATCTGTAAATTCATGTTTAATTGTAGTTTCTTCTGCATACAATATAACAGGAACTCCTGTACGTTCTTGTTGTAACAACCTGCTCTTCTGTCTCTTAGCAGATTCAATATCAAATATATTTGTATCCTCATTTAAGAATATGTCATCCACTTCCTGTGGATAATACATCTTCTCTTTTAAATATGCTATTCTGTCTCCAGCCTTTTTAAGTCTTGTTAGGTTTGTCTCTGTAATCTCTGTAGCCTTCTCTTCATTAGAAACTAACATGCTTACATTATATAGTTCTGAGGAAAGAGGTTCGTTTAGGAAAGCTCCTAGCGTAGACTCTTCTTTAGCTTCCATTCTATATTTATGTCCAATAAAGAGTCCATGCATTCTAGATGTATCCTTCTCATTATTATAAGAAAGGAAATTAAAATTGTCTACATCAAACATAAGACTCTTTGCATCCATGAATTTCTTCATGTCACCACCAGTACCAGTGAGAATGGGGCTACATCCCCAGCCAAAAGGAGTTGTGAAACCTGGAATAGCAGCTTGTAAGCCTCTAAGGAAATTTCCTTTACCAATTTCATCTATAATTAATTTACGTGGTTTAGTACCTGCAATTGCCTCTTCATTATTACCCTCATCAAGGTTACGAATAAGAATTGAAGAGAATGGGATTCTTTCTCCTCCTCTAGTTTTAATTCCTAGCGTCACTTGATTCTTCCAATTATCTTCTATCCTCTGCCACCTCCAAGCTTCTGGTAAAAAGTTGAGTCCTTTATCTATCTTATCTGTAATTAGTTTTATATCTGGAGCATTCAGTCCAGAGATGATGTTTTGTGAGTTTTCATCAAATGTTGCACCCCAAGATACATAAGATGCCTCTATTACAGACTTAGCTAAACGTCTAATACCAAGAATTAGTAGTCCCTTCTTTTCTATTTGGGCCCTATCTATCTCATTGGTAATCACCCACTCATTGTCTCTAAGAAAGGGATTGGCATATTTCTGAGAGATTCTTCCACGATCATCAATAACATCCACCTCTGTATGCCACATATTCAAATGCCAATATAAAAATGGGTTGATGTAAACACCCCCCACCATACAGCCATTCAAACATAAGTCTTTGTGAAAATCAAAGAATCCTTTAAATTCCTCACTAGTTTTGTCAGGAATACGCTTCTGATTTATAAACCAGTCTTTATAGTCTATACTCTGTAGATTCATTTTCTGTTTTTAAGGAAATCCTCAGCCATTGTGCTTAGTTCTCCTTTCCCTCTCACCTCTATTTTACTTTCTTCCTTTTCTCTCATAGCATCCACTGTACGTAAAATTTCTGCATAATCCTTCAAAGCTTGTGTAAGGTCTTTTCTCTGTGCTTCCTTATTAGCTATACATATAGGAATAGCTCCTCCTCCCTTTGTTTCTTTCCAAGCCATTCTATCAGCTAAAGAACTGAAAGGATTTTGTTGTATGTATTCCTTTAGTTCTTGAAGTTTTGTTTCTAAAAACTCCAACTCATATTCTATAAGTAATGCTTTTTTAGTAATTGCCATCTTCTTCCTCCTCTTTTAAAATATTATCAAGATCCATCCCATCTTTTATAATCTTATCTAGCTCATTGTCATCATCTGTGTGTGGAACATCCATCTCTAATTGAGACTTATATTTATATAAAACATATTCCATCTCTTTATCTGTCATCCCCCAAATATTACATCCATATTCATCAAGAGCTGTAGATAAATGCCTTCCCATATTATATGTAGGAAATCCTTTATGTAGTTCTTGGAGAATATGAATTATTTGGTTATAATAATTTTTACTCATAATAATCGGTTTAAATCCTCATCTGTTAGTTTCATGTCTATCTCCTCTACATGAGAAGAACCCATGAAGTTTTGTATTCCTTCTGGAGTCATATATTCATTTGTAAATGATATAGCAAGCCTATCTTGATAATTGTCTGTAACTCCTTGGATATCAACATAATCTAGTCCTTTGTTATATAGCTCCATAAGTACATTTATGAAGTTATCTAAAGGAATCTTTTTAATACAAACTTCTTTATTTTCCATATATATTTTTTAAAAAGATTTGTTCTTCTTCTTGTGTCTTAATGTAAGCTCCCCATTTCTTTAAGGGACATTCACATGACAGACATCTAGTTTTAGCAGATAGTGTACAGCCACAATCTGTACAATGTACATCTGGCCTTATTGTTTTATGCTTTGTAGAAATAAATTCACACTGCTCACATATCACCATTCTTTCCCTATGCATATCCTTAATGGCTGTCTTCATGTCATTTGCTGGAAACAGGTTGTTCTTCCAGCCCTCATACATCTGTGAAAAGTTAATCTTCATGTGTAATTCTAGCTTTTAACATTCCTATTCTAGTGATTGTCTGTGCTAATGTAACTCTAGCTGCGTTTCTCTTCTGCTCTGTCAATGTCTCATTTATAGAGATTTTCTCCACTTCCTGCTTCTTGGCATTGAGAGCTCCCAGTCTCTTAATCGCCTTCTTATTATTAAAGAAGAATTTCCCAAATCCAGAAATCTCTACACTATTGTTTAAATCAAGGGCTTCGTTGGCAGATTGGAATTGGTGGGTGATGACAGCATCTATTGTCTTTTCACTTGTCAGGATTTTAACAGCCAACAGCCTAATCAAATAATCCTTAATATTCATTGCTGCAGGCTTACTATCCATGTGTTATAGTTATTTGTAACACTACATCATTATCAAATGCCAAGGATATAATAGGATTAATCTTTATCTTACTGCCATCCTTTATGAAAATCTTCATACGCTTCAGCTTAGAAATCAAATTATTGATTGTTGGCCCTGAAGAACTGTATTTAGCACAAAACTCCTCCCTGATGTTGGCATAGGAGATGTTCCCCTTAATGGCTGTGAAGGCAATCAACTGTATCTCCCTTGTCGTAAGCTTCAAATCATTCAATGAAGACAATAAGCTATAATACTTCTCTGCACAGGCATAGTTGTCTGACACAGGCTTTTTTAGCTTTTGAACTACTATTTTCTTATTGTTTTCCATATATAATTAAAGCAAAGGTATGTATAATCTATTGACCCACAAATAACTAATCTAATTATGTCTATGAGTGAATGCTATATTATGCACTATTTCTAAAAAATGATATAAAGAACGTAATAAAGAACAGCCCTATCCTAAGCTCCTGTTCCTCATCTCCACCATCCCATGTGTAGTTTCTATTAGTTACACCTAGTTCAAAACTTGACCATTTGAATGTAGAGAGCTCTATTCCATATTCTATTTCATCAGCCATATAGATTCCTACACCTATAGCCATAATCACCAATAACACAAGCATTAATAATATTGTTGTAATCATATACATAAGAGTTTTTAAATGTTAATGGGTTTATAGGGCCCCCCCTTATTCCCCCCCAAAGATACAATGGTTCTTTTGAAACCACCAAATTTATTTTTGCCTATTATCAAAACTTGCAGGATTTTCTAGTTTTGATACAACAGGAGTTTATAATTTTGGTCCCTATATCATAAAGCATATAATATGTAAACTAATTCCATCATTATATGTAAAGACATATCATAATGTCCCATAAAAGCAACATTGTTAAGCTGAGCTTGTCCCTTATAAGACACATTATGTAAAGCCATAGCTTGACAAAACGTAAGATGGGTAAAGCTATAGCTTGACAATCTAGGAAGTGAAACACAGCCAAACCAGGAAGTGCGTGCATGAAACTTTTGGAAAAATTCATGCAAAAAGGTTCCTTGTGGAACTATCCTGTGCCTAGACCCAAAATTTTATATAGCCCCCCCTTTTGTATGTATGGGAGGGGAGGGTACTTCCCATTGATACCCCTCCTGTTGATTGAGAAGTTGGGATACCCCTCCTGCTCAACACAATTAATAAATAAAAATGGTGGACAGCATTGCTGAACAAAATTTACTATGGCTTTACCTAATTTCGCAGTTTATCAATCTGCAACAACAAGTACATTAACTGACAATGGTTCAGTTAGAAATCAAATGACTGACAAAGGTTGGGCAGAACTTGTGCCTTCTAACTTTAAGAGAGAGTACAAAGTGGTTGATGGTGTTGAGAAGTACAATCGTGTGTTAGTGTTGGTGTTTAATGGTCAGATTGATCCATTAACCAAGAAGAATGTTAACATCCAATTAACTTGTTCTGAACCATTGAGTCGTGAGTTGCGTGCTAATCCTGAATTAATCACAACAATTGCTGATAACCACATCTTTGAGAATGAGAATGGTTACAACTTCATTGGAATGGTTAGTGAAGGTAATATCAGGATTGGTGCAAGTGAGTTCAAGACATCAACTGTTAAGGTTACAAGAACAGGTCTTGAAGCATTGATAGCTCTTTAATCAACTAATTAACAAGGGGATAGGAAACTATCCTCTTGTTTTATACATAGGGTGGGATAAGAGTAGGGTTGGGCTCTAAAAAACATTATAACTCATTGATTCTCTGTATGTTAGTGAGAAGATGTAGAGCCTCTCATGGATTTAAACACACATTTTGATAACAGCTAAATAGCATTTGTAATAGAATATATATAGCATTAAATAACATTTATATGAAAAAGCTACACGAAGACGATCAACATGTAATAGTTCTTATACTTATACTATTAGTAGGAACAGCATTAGGTATTATAATAGCAGTATCATTATAACATTTATTACATAATGTACCATTTCTATTTCCCAAGGATAGACAGATGTAGTAATACCAAGAGTTAAATGCTCTTATAGGGTCTGTTATTAAGCATACAGGTATTATACATTTGAGTACAGAGGGATTTTGTTGCATATGAATACATAAGAATATACAGCTGAGGCAACATTAGGCTATATATTCGCTTTTTACACACATATTAAATAAAAAACACATTTAAAACCAATTAGTTATGGAAATAACATACAAAACAGATAGTCAGTCTAACCTTGTTATGACTATAAAAGTTCATACTGCCACTGATTACAAGAAGATAGATGATAAAATGTATACACATAGTGAATACGAAGCTGAATGGGATTGTAAGCTTGGAGAATGGAGACAGAAAGAGTATTTTGAGCGTGATCATATTGAAAGATATGAAGGACGAGAAAGTGTTATATTTGAACTTACGTTTAGCAGTGGTAGAGCTAAGCGTAAAGAGTTTATTCAGGAGCTTAATGAGTATTTTGATGAGTATGCTCGTTCCTTTGACACTATAAATTATGTTGAACGTAAATCTATTAAAGACCTTTAATATATATCTCTGTCATTAGCCTTTAGCGTACCAAAGGCGATATATATTTACACAACACATTATTAATCAATCATTTAACACACATTTATGAAAAAAAAAGAAGAAGAATTTAACAAAATTGAATTAACAGGATGGGTATTATTCATGCTATTAATGATACCATTTATGCTATTATTAATGGCTGAACCATCGTTTAATGAATCAGATCCTCAACTACCTAATTGGATTGGCTGGGGATGGGTAGGATTAATGTTCTTTAGTGCATTTCTCATCATTGTGGGAAATATGGCAAGTAAACATAGTAAATAACCAAATAAAACACACACAGATTATGAAAAGATTAAATTTAATAATGGCCATAGTAGCACTTTTGTGCACTGTGGCTATAGATGTATTATATCCTTTTGTTGTTCCAACTAGTGGAACTAACTTAGGGTTAGTATGTATGTTATCAGCATTAGGATTTGTTGCAACTTGGTTTTATTTTGATAATTACATTACTATTGTAAAGAGAGAAATTAAAAGGAAGTGTAAAGAACAATTCGCTAGAGATTTTGGACATTCAGAGCAAGCTTTTAGTGGCATGGCTGATAGAGACATGCAAGAATTAGATAATATTAAAGAGTTAAAGAAAATGACAGTAACAAAGAAGTTTTATAAAGAAAATGGTATGTGGTATATTGATTTACCTGAATTCCTTGAAGCAGGATTAGGTAATAAGAATAATTTATTAATGGTTGATGGTGCTGATACATTATTAGATATACTAGCAGGTAATAAACCAAACAAATCAGTTAATGGTACAAAACTAACTTTAACATTTGGTAATGAACCATTTGATAATTATACTCATACATTAACAAAGAAATCTATTGGTAAGAATCAAGATTTGCTTGTTCAAAAAGGACATGCATCAGTAGATTATGGAGCTTATTATGATGTAAAGGAATTAAATAATCACCAATTGTGGTTATGTCCAGTCACTGAATACGTATTTAATGGTGGATATCCTGAAACTATTTATTTAAAAAAATCTATTTAATCACACATTAATATAGCAAAAACATGAAAACTATCGAACTAACACCAAAAGAATTTTATGAGTTTAAACAACTATGGGCTAAATATTATAGCCATCTTGTTTATCACATGACAGTATTAAAAGGATCAGTCTTTGTTGAGGCTGATATATCAAGATTGTTATTATTGGGTTATTGATTATATAGGGCTCTGCTTCCCCTAGCAGGGCTCTATTTTTACAACACATTCTAAAAACATATAATATGTATATATTAGCAAAGCTAGTGTTTAAGAACTATGTGCCTCTAAAATTAGAACAAGGCATGTTGTTTATAAGCAAACAAACAGACACAGTGTATGGTAAGGTGTATGAATATTTACAATTACACACATTAGTGTATATACCAAGAGATAAAGAGTCATATATAAATGAAAATGGATTTCCTGTTGAGCCCTATATAATAGCTCAAAACCAAAATTCAGATGATAAAGAGACTGTATTAGTACAGCCTGAACATATAGGTTGGTTTATGAATGATGATGAAGGTGGTGCTCACACAATAGATATTAAAGATTTTAACCTCATATTAGAAGAATATGATGGTGAAATGTGTATTGAGGTGGAAGACACAGATAGTGATGATACAGAAGACATGGTAGCTATTCTAATAGATGGTAAAGTTATTATTAGAACAGCTGATGACATGCCTGATGATGATATTGATGATTGGGATGAAACATTAAGTGATGGTTTAGATGATGATGATGATGAAGACTGGTATGATCATGAAATAGGTGGATCTGAATAAATACTAACAATTTAAAAACAAAAATATGCCTTATTCAACATGCTGTGGAGCACACACCACAATGACAGAAATTGATATCTGTCCTGATTGCAGAGATCACTGCGATTGGGAAGATGATGACAATGAAACAATTGCTCATCAAGCAACATTGGTTCAGGATGAAATAAGATATGAGTCTAGTAAAAACAAACCAGATGATTATGACAGACCAGAATAATAAACCAAACATAGAACATATGAAAGAAATATTAGAACTGTTTTACAAACATAACAAAGAACAGAAAGAAAGACCTAAAGTAAAAGTTAAGCTACGATCTACTGTCACTCCAAATGAAAGATTGACATTTGATGAGTGGTGTAAAGAATATAATGTTAGCTTAACGTATGATAAAAAGATTGTATATATTGGTTAGTTGGTAGATTTGTGTGTTAAAGCTCCTCATTTAATTATGGGGGGCTTTTTTTATTTTTCACATATAAAACAAAAACAAATGGCAAATGTTCCTAAACATACATACATGGATGCAGTAAATAAGCACATGGTTAGAGAGTTTTTATTCTCTTTCTTTAAATATAGTGCTATTGTAGGACTAGCTGGTCCTAACATCAATGAATACATAAAATGGTGTAAATCAAAAGGTTATAAAGACATAGAAATATGGGAGAATACATATGAAGTAGCAATACATCAGTTGATGAACATCAATTATCCTGTTAGAATGAGGTTTGGTAATATATTAGATGCTGAACCCAATAGAATCAAGACATTATATGATCTTGATTATTGTGTAACAGCTCGTTATATGAAAGAACATATGGTGAAATTTAAAGATAATTTCATTATGACATTCTCTAGAAGGATAAAAGATGTTGAGACTGTAAAGACATTCTTCAAAGCTCGTAAAGAGAAGATTATATCATCATTACAATCAACTCATCCATTTAATCATACATATTATGATACAGATAATGGCAGTAGATATATATTTGTTAACTATCACGATACATCTAACATGTGTTGTGTTGCAAAAATTAAATAAAATGGCAAGAACATCATCATTCTTCTACTCAGAAGAACAAAACAATGAATTAAAGAGATTAGCAGCTACTAACCAAAAGGGTATAGCAATTGCTAAAAGACTATCTAAACAATGGAAAAGACCTGAAGCAGGGCTTTATTGTAAAATACTTACATTACGCAAAACAGGGGGTAAATTAAAAAGAGAGAACAGAATGGCATTACCAGCTGGATTCTCATTTGATTTTAAAACTTGTAGAGCTGTAATGTACAACAATCATCTAAGATTATATTGGTAAACAAATAAAACACACACAAATGGCAACACTAATCTATTCCACAAGAATGCATTCAAAACAGAACATTCTTACCTACACAGCTGAATCATTAGATCAGGCTGTAAACACATTTATTGACAGGATATTTATTAAGGCTAAAGAACACACAGTCTCAAAAAGATTAGAGATTAAAAATGGTAGATATTTGTATACACCTTCAGAGGATTATACAAATGCTAAACAAAAATTAATTAGAATACGATGATTTATTTAATTATCTTTGTTATAGTTATTGTCTGGATATGGATGCTCTATGAATTTCATAGGGCTCCATATATGGATAGTGATGGTAACATTAAACGCAAAAAGAAATGAGTTACGAATTAAGACAAACTACAATACTAGAGGCAGAAATAGATGTATTGAGAGAACAGCTCACTAGAGCAAAAGAAGAAAATATAGAGTTAAGAGCAAAGATTGGACAAGCTGATAATACATTACAATCAGTATTAGAAGCATATAGTATGATAGAAGAACATATATGTATGTTGGTTGGTTATGAGAATGACACTGTTATTGAGGCAAACGCAATTGTACAAATTGCACTAAATGAACAATCATGAAACTCATATTCATCACAATAATCTTGATATGTTGGTATAATATTGGATTATATCTATATGTTAATTATAAACATTATAAACAAAACAAAAATGGCACAAAGTAAAATTCCAAAATTAAAAGATTTAAATGGTTATTTCTTTATGGGTATAAAAGGTGATAATGTAGATCACGCTTGTGAAGACAATACAAACAACAAATCAGCAATAGCTGCTGGATTCTGTAGTATATTAGAAACTGATGATACATTATTTGAAGTAATGAGTGCTGCATTACTTATAGCTATTGAAAATAGAAATAAGAAAGATAGTTCTAAAAAGAGCAATACAGTGCCTAAGAAAGCAGCATCTAAGCCTAAGAAATAAATATTAGATTTGGTAATGTGAAATATATTTCTTATATTTGTAGCATGAATCAATATTTAATATATGGACTTAGATGTCCAAAGACAGATGACTACAGATATATAGGTAAGAGTAGTTCAGGAATGCAAAGAGCCAAAGCTCATTTAACGTATTCACACAATGAATCAGTAAATCATTGGGTGGCTGAGTTAAGAGAGCAGGGCTTTTGTCCTTTAATAGATGTACTTGAAGAGTGTTTAGAAGAAGATTTGCAGATAAAAGAGCATTTCTGGATACAATACTATACAGCACATGGATGTAAATTAATGAATTCTATATTTTATAAGGGTGCAGCAATAGAAAAACTTGAAAAAGATATTGCTGATGCTCATAAAGAACTAGATGCAACATTAAATAGAGTCATTGACACTATTAATGAACTACATACTATCAATGGCTTTATTAAATACATGAGAAAGACAAGAGGCTTAAAACAGCAAGATTTATCAGAGATGGCTGGTATTACATCAAGAACATTAACTGATATTGAGCTAGGAAAAGGCAATCCTTCTTATGCTACTATTAAAAAACTATTAGATATATTAGGATATAAATTAGTTCCAACATTAAAAAACTTAGTATAAATACTTAATAATACTTTACTGTATTTGAGTAATTTTGTACCAAAACAAATAACAATGAACAATTACGATAAGTCTTATGGAGACATTAATAACCATAAAGAACAAGATGATAAGGATAGTACATCCATTGATGTAATTATTTTATTAATAATAATTACATCAGGCATTTTAATATGGGCAATCAGTTAACCAAAACAAATAACATATGAAACTTTACACAGAACAACAAGTAAATAAAATTGCTTTACAATCAAAAGATTGGGGAAACTATGATAATTCAATTACACCAATTGAAATATCAGATAATGAAAACATATACACAGAACAAGAAATAAAAGAAACATTAAAAAGAATGGGACTTGACTTGTTAGTAAATGAATTTTTAAAAAAAGCTGAACCAATAGAATTTAACCAAAACAAATAATATGAAAACAGAATTAAATGTATTTCCAAGCTATACACTTATTGCAACTGAAAACAATAATGAAGATTGTAAATGTTATGTAGTAGTATCTTGTAGTATAAATGAAGGATATTATTTTAATAATTCT
>Ga0209596_1000516_pt1 | contig 35523 bp, 47 predicted proteins | sample M_130807_MF_Meta_FD_187314 | JGI IMG/M metagenome (GOLD analysis project Ga0209596, IMG submission 187314) | Freshwater microbial communities from Lake Montjoie, Canada to study carbon cycling - M_130807_MF_MetaG (SPAdes) (version 2) | ecosystem: Environmental > Aquatic > Freshwater > Lake... | reverse complement strand
TATCCATAGCAAACCTAATCATACTAACATAAGCAGCCATAACATTAACCTGACTATACTGACTCATATTATCATCATCATAATGCGGCATTACAATACTCCCATATCAGTAAAACGACCACGGATTGTAGTCGTAGAAAGATCAGACACATTAAGTGTCTCCATAATAACATCCTTATCAGGCATAGTAGCCGGATCCATCTCCTTAACGCGCTGTGTATACGCCACAGCAAGAGACTTTAGCGCAATATCATTCGTAATAGCAGACTTCTGCAAAGCAATAAACTCTCGCTCAGCCTCCTGCCACAAATACAAAGCAATACCAAACTGGTGACAACACTTCTTCAAAGCCTCAGCCTGAGCAGACTTAACAGCCGTATCAGGATCAAAATTAATATTAGAACCAATACCATCACGACTAATCTGTGCTCGCTGCGTAGTAAGGAAACTATCCTCATCAGTACCAATACTAACCACACCAATATCACTAAGGATAATAGTGAGTGTACCCTGCACTACGGCTAGGTATTGCGGCTTACCGTTTTTGGTAGGTGGTGCAGCATCAGGATATAACTTCCAATCATTGATACTCCACGACCACATAGCACCAAGCACATCGTTAAGCCGATTAATATAACCATCAATACTAACATAGTCCTGACCACTCTGGTTCTTACGGACTAGTGTATGATGAAATCGTTCTGTTAGTGCGTCTGGAATCATTTACTTTCTCCTTTTGTTTCTTCCATTATAACATACTTTTCTTCGTTTGTCAAGTCAATATAACCGGGACACTTATCAAGGTGCTCTAACACAGTATCAGGATCGTGGTCATCAATGCCATTATAATAATACCAGCACCCAATATACTCTGACTTAAGTTTACTGCAACCACAAGGATCATCCTCTTGCCCAGCCCACGGACAGTACTGGCTAGAATAGTGGGGATAGTAAGTCAATTCCCACTTGCGTTCCTTCTTAATGTTCTTCCACTTATACTCTCCCATCAACACATCAGGCACCTTACCTAGCGTATCATAATCAATGATAGCCTGCTCAACGTCATGCATACGAGCAACGATCTGGCTTTTAGGCAACGGTTGTACCTCGTAGAATACGGGGTCACTCCAACGACGACGATAGTCAGGGCTGGTAGGGATATACAACACGCCAAGCCTAAGGTTAGGTACAGTCACACCGAAATGATAGTACGCTGAGACTTGGAACAAGTGCTCGGGCTTAGGTCCATCTAGAAACGAGAGGCTCGCACCACTAATAGTCTTGTAATCAAGCAACCAATACTCTGTGTCAGGTGTCTCCAAGTAGGCATCAGCGGTACCCATCCATTCGAATGCCATATCAGTACCAGTATAATAAATAGGTTGCTCACTAATATAATTCCAATCCTCTACGTCCTCCATAATTTCGTGGATAGATTCGTGGATCGCCGTACCCTGCATAAGCGGAAAGGTATTAGCCCAATGTTTAATAGTATGAGGCTTAGGATGAAACCTCCCAATGGCAGTATGCCTATCGTTAGTAAGGTCACTAGAGAAATGTAGATACTCATCAACCCTAGGCTCACTAATCTTCCACTTAATAATATCAATTAGTTCTTTCATTCTTTCGCGCCTCCTTAGCAGCCTGCTTCTTAGCGCCACGCTCTAACCGCTTACGCATATTCTCCTCCAACTTAGCCTTCTTCATACCCTTAATGGTAGCCACTATACTTTCTCCTTAGGTTTAAACTTAATACAAGTAGCAATAAAACCAGACTTACCACTAGCAGACGGGTTACGACGATAAGCATACACCTTATAACCCGCATCATACAACAAGTCAGTAGCGTCACACAACCCATCTACCTGACCTAACTTAACACCATCAGCAGCCACGTTCCACTTCTCATTCTTACTACGTTTAACAGTAGCGTCTACCATATTCTTACGCTTACTCATCAATGTCTTTCATAACTACAGTACCATCATTATATATAGTAATATACTGAGCCTTAAGATCATAGAGTTTCTCTCTCATATCAGATATGATAACCTCTATCTCATGATCCCACTCATAAGTACCCATATAATCTTCACTAGTCATACTGCATATCCTTTCATAGTTGATATAACGTGTAGTATACCATATTTATTCCCTAATGTCAAGACATATTTACGAGATCTTAACGTATAAGGAATACTTATAGTACGGAACGGGAAGGATTCGAACCTTCGGTACACAAATTGTGTACTCTTGATTAGCAGTCAAGTCCTTTAAACCACTCAGGCACCGTTCCACGGATGGTGTAGGATTCGAACCTACGGTACATTGCTGCACACTTGATTTCTAGTCAAGCACGTTAAGCCTCTCTGCCAACCATCCAAGCCGGGTAACAGAATCGAACTGTTGTCACCAGTTTACAAGACTGGGGCATTACCACTATGCTAACCCGGCACATGGTTTCACTAGGATTCGAACCTAGACCTCAAGGATTAAGAGTCCTGTGCGCTACCGTTACGCTATGAAACCAAAGCCCTTATAGGAATCGAACCTATACAATCCGGGTAGAAACCGGACGCACTATCCATTATGCTAAAGGGCTGTAGAATAGTTTTACATCATATTCAGGATGTGTCTGAGGAGACAGGTGGGTGTGGGGTTCCCCATATGGGGACTCGGGGACAAGGATTCGAACCTTGATTCAGCGATTAACAGTCGCTTGTCTTGCCCTTAGACGATCCCCGATAAATTAATTAATAATAAGAGCGTTACTCATATCAACATAAGCATTTTCTCTTACAACGTTACCACCATTAATATTGGCTCTTGTATTTGTAAACGCTTTCCTAATATTAACAGTATAAATACCAACTTCATCCGCAATTTTTTGCACAAGAAGCATATCCGAATCAATTAAATATAAAAACCCAAAAAACGGAACACCTAAACTTTTAGTGCAAGCAACACAATCTACAATTTTTTGATTGGTAATAAGCCACTCATAATCCCAAGCCTTTAATTGTTCGATAGAAGCGTTACGAGACTTTTGTTCTACACCAGCAATAATAATATTATTTTTTATTAGCAATGCATCAAGAGAAGCAGGTTTATTTTTTGGTGTTTCCGCGTACAAACTAAATGGATATTTTTTATTCCATAATTCTACAGCACGATACTCGTGTTTAGAGTGTTCCTGTCCTTTTTCTGTTAAAATATCTAATCCCATTAGTTTTATTCTGAACCGCCGTAACTGATAAACTGTTCGTCTAACCTACCCTTTTCATTCAGCGCATCACAGATAGTGTGTGCCTGCTCCTGACTAGAACACTCAGCAATACCTAGGTATAAGTCGAACGGATCTTCACAGATGAGTACGAAATAAGACTCACCAATTAGGGCAACGATTGCGTTAGTCATCACACTTCTCCATACTCGTGAGCAACAATAGAAATATTCTGTAACACATACTCAATAAAGTCTGCGGGAATATTACCATTAATAATAGACTCAGGATCTTCACACTCATAATCAACATGCACTTGCATCGCATCAAACGAAGGCTCGAAGATCAACTCTACATCAAACGAATACTCTTTAATCATGCTGCACCACCACGATACGCAATCCAAACAGCAGCCTGAGTATCACGAGGAGTCATGCCAAACACATCAGCAAGACTATGACAAGCCTCAGTAACCTCACTACGAATCTTCTTAGTCACATCACTACCGTAACCAGCAGCATAAGACATAATACTATCCACCGTAACAGGCTGTGTATGTCCAAGAATATTAAGGTAAAAGTTACTAACCTTCTCACCTGTAACCAACTTGGAGTAGTAACGATCCGTCATTACTTGAGTACCCTTACGAGCATTAGCACCAAGAATACCATACGACGATTGTCGCATATACTCAGGCACAAACGAGTCAGCAACAATACTATACGTCGCCTCTACATTCTTACCCCACCTAGCACGAGGAGAGGTGACAGCCAACACAGCAGCAACACGCTGAGCAGACACACCATACTCCTTAGCAACACTCTTACAATGCTCCAACGCAGTAGGATACCAGATCTGCCCCTCAAACGCAGCCTGCTCAATACCATAAGCATCAACGACACGATAAAACTTGTTAGCAACACTAGACATTTGCAATCTCCTTAAGATTAGCATTAAGCCACTCGGTAGTGAGCGACGTCATTTCACCTTCATCATCACAATCCCCGACAATAAGCATATTGCCGGCAATCCAATCATCACCATAGATAGCCTTGTGTGACCAAGCAAGGTTGGTAGCATAAGTATTCTTAGGCAATCCTTCCAACTTACCTTCCTCATTCACATAAGCCGTAGCACCATCAAGGTACACACCCTCAATGTATCCGCCTACTACATCAACCATCTCATCATAAGTGATAGGTTCAGGCAAGGTACGAACAATGACATACCCTTCGTTAGAAATAACAGCACAAATAAACACTACAACTCCTCCACTCGTTTAACATCAGCCATATCCATCACATCATAATCCATATAATACGACTCAAGCCCATCCTTACCAACCTGCCCAATCGCAGCAGCCATAGCCTCAATAATACTCTCAGCCCTAACACTACAAGTAACCTCAACAGGCACCACCAACGTAACGTAATACTCTTTACTCGCATAGGTATACATAATCAAACCTCCACACTAATAGCAGGAAACGAATCGTCACTAGCCTCATCACAATACTCATACCAATCAGTCAAATGCTCAGCATAAAACTCATCAGGCACACGATAATCCTCAAACGTACTACGCTCAACCTCATCGGTATCAGCCCAATAAGCCTCAGTAATATCATCCAACATACGATCATAAGCCAGATCATCAAGATCATTCACCATTCCAACCTCCTTTATCTCTCTATATAAATACTCTTCACTTCGTTCAGAGTATTTATTAGAGAGTATATAATCAGCAGCCTCTTTACGCAACTGCATAAGTGTTCTCCATAATCATATCAGCAGCGTAACTAGCCGCATTCGCCGCACTAAACAGCAACTTAGGCTCATCCTTACAACGCTTAGCCCATGCCTTCAGGTAAGCAGCAGACTGCGAATCATCAAGAGGTACACCAGTATTAGCACACATAAACGCAGCAGCAAACTCAGCAACCAACTCCTCTTTCGCATACTTATCACTACCAAACGTACCAAGATCAAGCCGGTTAGTGCGAGACTCGTGACCCGTACTGTGTGCAATCTCGTGGAACAGGGTGTGGTAGTAGTCTTCTAGCGTCTTAAACTGGTCAAGATCAGGCATCGTAATGCCATCAAGTTGAGGAGTGTAGAATGCACGATCACCACCATGAATCAAACCATGCTTCAGCGTATCACACCACTCAGCACTAATCAAAGCAGCCTCACCATACTCATCATGCTCATGATCATAACCCTCACCCTCTACCTGTTCAGGATGCTCGAAGGTATCAATACCCTCAATCTGCGAACCATTAAAAACCCTGTAATAGCGCTGAAACCACGAAGTCTTAGTCTCAACCTCACCCGTAGCCTCATCCTCAACGTCACGCTTAGTAGCCTTATTATAGATCACCATCGTAGACTTGCTACCCTTCTTCACCTGCATACCTTCACCAAGACTATTCATTGTGTAGAATCGTGGATCATTCCAACCATTCTGCTCAACGAGAAACGATAGGTACATGCTGTTAAACCCTGTGTATACACGGTTACTGATACCATTCCTCGGCATCATCGCATCATCCCTACCCCGTACAATCCACGGCTTAGACCACGGTGCTACACCAGATTCCATCAAGGCAATCAAACCTTCGGTAATCTCAGCGTGTACCTCTGCAATGTCAAACTTTTTCTTCGTCATTATACAATCTCCTTCATGTTATCATTAGCAATACGAAACGCAATCTTATCTAACACACTTATCAAGTCACGTTCACGAGATTCGTTATCATCAATCTCATCATGCTCATCATCTGTGATGTCATCAAGCCTGATAATCCCAACCTCATGCCGTTGGCATACACCATAAGAACCGTCTGGTGTGTACCACAATACAAGTTCGCTTTGCTTACTCATTATACAATCTCCTCGTCAGTAAACGTAACATTTTGCATGTCATCAGCATCAATGCAATCAGCATTGTCATAAATATTATCATTCATCGCTTCGTCCCACCATTCTTGTGTACCGGGAGGCGCATTAGTCACCATCGTAACCTCGTAATAGAGGGTCTGTTCCCAGTTTACAGTAACTCTAAACATTTCTTTCTCCTTTATATCTCTCTATAAAAAATATCTTCACTTCGTTCAGATATTTATTTAGAGAGTATATACCATTGCCGAATCAACCTCACGCATGAAGGCAACCTCAGCCCATTCATAACCCATGCCTTGCACATAATCCATCAAGTCCTCCACAAAACCAGACTCTTGTGCTACATACTCGTAGGATTCCAACGCCCAATAGTCAGCATGACTAAGCACATCATCATTCCACTCAATAATATACAACATATCTTCACTCATTCTACAGCCCTTTCTAAGGGAGATTATAGGTACCCATGTGGGGTAGCCTATGTGACACACACAAACGTCTTAGGAGCCTCTGTAGACCCCTTAGAATCCACGCTCTTTCCATACATGGAACTCTCGCAAAGCATCATCCGCATTATGATGAGCCATAGCATTCCACTCAGCACGAGGCAAAGACTCCCACTCACTCACAAACTCATCATTATCATCGTGAGGATTCACATACCATATTTCATAGAAGCCATTATTAGCATCAATAATATGGTAATCTCCGATTACCCTACACAACTTAGAGCCAAAAGACGCACGCTCAGCCTCATTTGCAATATCATTCAGCCATACACGATCCATAACATCCTCACCCTCACTCATCATCATTTCGTAATCACCCATTACTCACACTCCCATTCGTTATCCTGCTCATCATCGTACTCCATGTACGCATCAGGATTATAGTCAGGCTCAAAAGCCCAAGTCTCATCACGCCACTCCTGATACGCAGCGCCACACACGCCGTCCTCATCATTAGGATCAAGCAACATCATGCACACTCCTTATCACGAGCAAGACGATCATCGCCATGCCGACTATCCGTAGGCAAACCAAGAGGACTCACAATGTCAGTCACATGAGCCTTCGGCTTCTTCGCATAACCACGACCCCGACTAGCAAACTTCGCAGCCACATTCGTAGAATGCCTATCACCCAAACGCTTAACACGAAACACCTTAACCTCACCATCTACGATGACTTCTCGCTTACGCATTGTAACACCCAACCTCATTCACTTTCATTTCCATTACGAAGTAATGCAGACTACCCATACCGGCTTTCACAGCCCAGTTATCAGCAGCCTTCTCCTCCATACGCCAGATGAACGTATCAGCGTCAGCCATACTCGCAAACACCTCCATGTATTCGTCGGTACTGCCCCCTTCGGGGTCACTAGCCACCCACACTTCAGTCACAAGATAAACAAACATTCAGATTCCTTTCAGGAATGGATACACATACACTCTAGCACACTCAACTCTACGAGTCAAGCCGCACCTTACGGGACACCTTCACACGCTCACCACCAACTACAATGCTAACAGCATTGTGACCCTTACGACCCTGCCGACCAACGATCTCAACGGCTTTGCCGTCAGACGTAGCCAATGCAACGTAGCAAACCTTGCAAATGCCTTCGGCATTCACCCGATAATGCTTCTTGGCAAAGCCACAGCAACGGCACTTGACCTTCTTCACAGCAACCTTCGGTTCCACAATCTCCTCCTTCGGAGCAACACACTCATCGTCTTCGACGATCTGAACACCCTTAGCATCTTCGATGCTATCCAAGTCCTTAGCCACAAGTTCGTAGAACTCAGCCAACTCCTTCGGAGGCAGCGTAGCCAACCAAACATCGAAGGCTGCATCAAGGTCAATCATCATTTTCTGGTTCATCTGGTAGTACCTTTCTTAACTCTCTATCTTTATTTCTATTCTCACTTCGTTCGAATAGAAATAAAGATGAGAGTAATAGGGGAAAACTGGCTCCTTCTCACATGTATAACTCTATAGAGAGTTATATGCGCGTAAGAAGATGCTAATCGGGAGAGTCTTAACAAACCCTCACATATGCGTCATGATGCAAGCCTCACACCAGCACACATCTGGGCGAAGGTACCAACATAAACAAACATTATACTACTCCGTAGTATAAGGCTATCATTACTAAAAGTAATGATAAAGGGTAGTAATACTAATAAGTATTACTCATACTCTTAGTGCCATAAAGGATTCTTATAGAGTATTCTACTCTATACTATTATATATATATACTATAGATACATAGTATCTTAGTGTATATATAGGCTGATATAAGTAACTACTATACTCTACCAGTAGAGTATAGGCTATACTAATACTTACTACCTATGGTAGTACCACAAACTAGCATCATAACCTATGGTTATGTAGGGTGTAGCAAAAGAGTATAATCTTTGATTATAGGCTTCTAGGCTCCTATACTATACTATGTATAGTGACCCCCCGTTATGACAACTGACATATATGTATATTATGCTGTACATATTTTTGGTACTTTTTGTGTTTGGCTTAGGTATGGTGTTTTTATAGTATTGTTTGTTAAGGTTGTGTTAATTATTGTTTTTGATGTTACGTTTGTGTGATAAGTTTCGTTATATATAGTAGAGGGTTATTTTTATTCTATTTTAAAGGGTGGGGGTGTTTTTTTTGACGTACGCTAATATGGATAATGTGTCTTCGCAGGTTAGTGGGTCTAGTTCTGTGTTGGCGGCTGATTGGAATACTTATGTTCGTGATAATTTTGACGATATTAAGGCTGGTCATGTTGTTGTTGCGGATGCTACTGCTCGTGTTGCGTTGGGTGCTGTTGCGGCGGGTACTATGGTTTTTGAGGCTTCGACTAATAAGTTGTGGGTTTATACTACTGCTTGGTTTGAGTTAGGTAATTTTACGCAGAATACTGCGGTTATTAGTGGCGGTGGGCCTTATTCGCCTTTCTTTACTCCGGTTGGTATGGTTACGCCGTTTGCTTCTGCTACTGCTCCTACGGGTTGGTTGTTGTGTGATGGTAGTGCTAAGAGTACTACGACGAATCCTGAGTATACGGCTTTGTGGGGTATTATTGGTACTAGTTTTGGTGGTTCGGGGGCTTCTTCGTTTAATGTTCCTAACTTGCTTGGACGTACTATTGTTGGTGCGGGTAGTGCTGGTGCTCAGAATGGTGTTTCTGGTTCGGGTGCTTTGACGGGTGGTACGGCTTTGACTGCTCGTGCGCTTGGTGCTTTCTTTGGCGATGAGGCTCTTGCTAGTCATTCGCATACTATGGGTAATCATACACATACTTATAGTGGTAGTGGTACTACTAATGATGATTCGCCTGACCATTCGCATAACACTACTGTTACATGGAATGCTAATACTAATAATACTTTTGGTGGTAGTGGTAACTTTGTTAGTGGTATTGTTGGGGCTTCTAGTTATGCTTTTAGTAGTGGTGGTGCTAGTGCTAGGCATAAACATACTTTTTCTTGGAGTGGAACTACTAGTGCTCCTTCAACTAATACTACTGAAACTACTGGAACAGGCGTACAGGCTAACTTTATGCCTAGTGTTGGTTTAACATACATTATTAAATACTAGGAGTTATTATGCGTTACGAAATTATCATCCCCAATCCTTTTGAAGAAGGAAAGATCATGGTACGACTGCCACTAGATATTATTGGTATTAGTCGTCCTGATGGAGAAAAGTTTATTAGCATTAATGGGTTTAGTGCCACGTTTGATGAGCATGGACAGCCCTATGTACCTGTTCAGCACGACCCTAATGCTCTGTAATGTTTAATTCTAACGTACAACCCAAGCGTATCGTTAAAGAAGCGCGTAAAGAAGCATGGTATTGTCATAGTTGTAATGTAGAAAACAAGTCTTACTACTCTAAATGCCCGAAATGCGGGGAACACAGGGAGCACTAGTGCCAAACTACTCGTTTAAAGACGGCGTAAACATAAAAAGCAAAGAATTAGAAGAAATTCTACTTACATACCCCGAAAAAATGGGTTGGTTCCTCTCCAAAGGCTACGCGCCTCACTATTATCAAGCATTATTCCATGCAAATACAAACAATAAGCATTTAACTCGATTCCGACACCTAGTAGCCGGACGACGCGGAGGAAAAACCCTCTCAGCCGCATGGGAAGTACTCTTTTATTGTCTCTACCCCGAACAATTCCACATGGATGCGCGAGGTAAGGTAGACGATTCGCCCCTATGGGTATGGGCAACAAGTAAAGATTATAAGGTATTGCGTCCAGCACTCTTAACTATGCGTAAAGTTATTACGGAAGCCGGTCTAGAGATCGGTAAAGATGTAAAAGAGAATCGTGGAGCAATGACCTTTGAATTTAACAATGGTAGTCTTATAGAATTCAAGTCGTCTGATGATCCCCAGTCGCTTCGCGGCGCTGGACTAGACATCCTATGGATGGATGAGGCCGCATTCATTCGTAGTGAGGAACCGTGGCAGGTAATGCGCCCAGCCCTCTCAGACAAAGAAGGATTACTAATCACCACTACCACGCCAGACGGTAAAAACTGGTTTTACGAAGAATTCTGGAGTAAAGATGCAATAAAAGACCCTGCTCAAGGCAGGGTTGAGTATCGTAGTATTGATAATCCTTATTTTCCTAAGAAAGAGTGGGAGTATACTAAGCAACGCTATCATCCTTTGTTGTTTGCTCAGGAGTATATGGCTGCGTTTGATAGTATGGCGGGTCGTGATCTTGCGGGTGATTGGTTGCAGTATTATACTAATGATGATCTTCCTCGTAATGAGGATGGTACGCTTGAGAAACTTCGTAAGTATATTGGTGTTGACCCTGCTGTAAGTATGAGTGGTCGTGGCGATAGGTTTGTTCTTAGTGTTGTTGGTGTTGCTAAGAATAATCAGGTTTTCTTGTTGGATCAGGTTGCTGCTAAGATTCCTTTTGCTGATCAGTTGGAGAAGATTGAGGAGTATTATTTGCGTTGGGGTCCTGATATTATTGGGATTGAGTCTAATGCGTTTCAGGCGGCTCTTGTGCAGCAGGCGGAACGTTTGCCTAGTATGCCTCCTATTGTTCCTATTTTTGCTAAGGGTAAGAAGTATGAGCGTATTATGGCTATGAGTCCTCTTTTTAAGATTGGTAAGATTCGTATTAAGAAGGATCATAAGGATTTTATTGATGAGTGGATTAATTATGATGCTAGTATTTCTAATCCTAGGGATGACTGTTTGGATAGTGTGGAGATTGCTTTGAGGACTGCTGGTGCGTTGTTGGCTAACTCGTTTTTTGATAATGATACGCCTCATCCTAGTGGTTTGCCTGATTACGTTTTGAGTGATAGGCCGGGTAATGATAAAAAAGACATGTATGTTGACGAGTTTATGGGGAGTATGTGGTAATGATTAGTATTTTTAGAGATGTTGATTATGGTGCTGATTGTGTTACGGGGGATCGGCTTGTTCCGGGCGATTCTTTTCTTAATACGGGTTTTGACAATATGGATACGCCATATATGTCTGAGAATTCTTATCGACTTATTAAGGAGTCTACAATTGTTTGGTTGGCTGAACAGGCGGGATACAATGTTGTTAAGCGTGATGCAGGAGATCCTGTTGACGCAGCGGTCGTGGACCGAAAGGATGTTAGCGGTGGAGGAGGAGAAACTAAAGTTAGAAAGGTTTCGCCTAGAGGGAATAAAACCGTTAAGTGATGTTCCTTTGGGGCATTTGCGTGTTGATGAGGATCAGCAGGACGCTGATTGGGCTTTGAAGAATGGGGTTATTAATCCGGCTGAGTATAAAGAACTGCTTGATAGTGCCGGGTTAGTTCCTTCTGATTTAACTTTCTTATAATGATTGGTGGAGGTGATGTTTAGTGGGTATTGAGGATTCTAGTTATTCGGATAGCGTTGTGCCTGCTGGCTTTGCTTCTGCGGGTTCGCTTGTTAAAAAGGTTACAGAATTAGAGCAACAGCGCGAGTTAATGGCTCGTCAATGGAAGTTGAATCTTTCTTTTTATAAGGGTAAGCAGTACGTCTTTTTTAATCGTAAGTCGCGGCGTATTGAGAGTATGCCTACGGATGATGGTGATAAGCCTCGTTATCGTGTGCGTCTTGTTGCTAATCAGATTGCTCCTAATACTCAGTCTCTTTTGGCTCGTCTTGTTAAGTCTAAGCCACAGTTTTATGCTACTCCGCAGCAGGCTTCTTATGAGGCTGGTAAGGCTGTTCAGGTTGCTGAGAATCTTCTTGATTATTGGTGGGACGAGTTTCATCTTAGTGAAAAGCGTGAAGAGGCGATGATGTGGAGTATTATTTGTGGTAATGGTTTTTGGAAGATTACTTGGGATGATAAGGCTGGTCCGGGTATGAAGGTTCTTATGAATCCTGATGGTCAGCCTATTGTTGATCCTATGGTTAAACACTTTTTTGAGAAGAGCCTTGAGGATAATGGGATTGATTCTGCCGAGTTTGAGAGGCGTATTTATCAGGGTGAGATTAAGGTTGATGTGTTGTCTCCTTTTGAGGTTTTGTTGGATGATTCTGCTCAGGTGTTTGAGGATTGTAAGTTTGCGTTTTGTTTGCATTCTATGAATCCGCATGAGATTAAAGAGCGGTATGGTGTGGAGTTGTCGGCTAATGCTGTTAATCGGTATCCTGATGAGACTCTTCCGGGTCAGTTTGGTAGTTTGGAGTCTAAGACTAAGAATAATGTTCGTGTTGTTTATTATGGTTATTTCCTTCCGGGGCATAAGTATCCTGATGGTCGTTTTGTTGTGTTTACTAAGTCGCCTGATATTGTGTTGTATGATGCTCCGTGGCCTTATCCGTTTGAGAAGTTGCCGCTTGTTAAGTTTCCGGGTATGCGTATTCCGGGTCAGTTGTGGGATACGAGTGTTGTGGAGCAGGCTATTCCGTTGCAGAAGGAACTTAATCGTACGCTTAGTCAGATGGTTGAGTATAAGAATCTTACGTTGAAGCCGCAGATGTTGGCTCCGGTTGGTTCTTTGCGTCAGCGTATGACTGATGAGCCGGGTGCTATTTTTGAGTATAATCCTGTTGCTGGTAAGGTTCCTGAGGCTATTCCTATTCCTAGTCTTCCGGGTTACGTCTTTGAGCATCTTCAGGATCTTGGTATTCGTTTGAAGGATACGTTTGGTTTGAATGAGATTATGGAGGGTAGTGTTCCTCCTAATGTTGAGGCGGGTATTGCTATTGATTTGCTTCAGGAGGCTGCTACGGATCGTTTGGCTCCTCAGATTCTTCTTATGGAGAAGAGTTTGGAGCGTTGTGGTAATCTTATGTTGCAGTTGGCGCAAAAGTATTATCAGGAGCCGCGTATGCTTATTATTAATGGTTCTGGTTCTAAGCCTAAGGTTGAGCGTTTTGAGGCTGCGGATCTTGGTTCTGGTATTACTGTTAAGGTTGAGGCTGGTTCTGGGTTGCCGCGTACTCGTGCGGGTAAGCAGGCTCGTGTGATGGAAATGCTTAAGATGGGTATGTTGACTCCTGCTAAGGCGTATAAGTATATGGATATGGCTGATTTTAAGTCGCTTCAGATGCAGTTTGAGGCTGATGAGGAGCAGGCTGATCGTGAGCACGAGGTGCTTATGGATGGTGGTATTATTAATCAGAGTGCGGCTGCGGCTGCTCAACAGCAACTTATGCAGATTCTTCAGAATCCTCCGGTTGATCCTAATACTGGTTTGCAACAGCCGCCTGATCCGCAGATGCTTACTGATCTTGCTAGTGAGGGTTTGAAGCCTTTGGCGTATGAGAATAAGACTGCTCATTTGGAGGCTCATGCTTCGTTTATGAAGAGTGCCGAGTTTGAGACTATGGATCCTGCTGTGAAGGAGCGTTTTTATAAGCATTACGAGTTGACGCAGAAGGCGCTTCAGGAAGAGGCTAGTCCTCCGGGTGATCCTGCTAAGATTAGTCTTCAGTTGCGTGGTGCTGTTGGTCCGACTGTTGGTTCTAAGATTCTTAATCAGTCTGGTCTTACGGATGTTACTCCTGAAGAGTTGTTGGAGCCGCCGCTTGATACGGTGGTTATTGATAATAAGGATAAGCCAAATGCGGCTGGTGTTGAGGGCGGTGATGCGGCTGCTAATGCTAATCTTGCTAAGATGCAGCAGGAGGAGTTGCTTCATCAGCAGAAGATGCGTCATGCGGCTGAACAGAAGGCGGCTAAGGTTGGCTTATAAACGAGTTGAGTGGGACGATAAGGATCGTGCTGCGGCGTATGTTCTTTGGGTGTCTAATGATAAGAATGTTAAGAAGACTGCGCGTGAGTGTGGGATTCCGGCTAATACTCTTCGTTATTGGGTTAAGGGTTGGAATGAGGATGGGCCGCCAGATGCGGTTATGGATGAACTTCCGGCACAATTATACGAGTTTGTTCATCATGCTAATCGTGTTCGTGAGAATGCTATGAATAAGTTGGAGGAGTTAATTCCTCAGGCTGAAGTTAGACAATTGAGTGCTATTGCTACGGTAGTGGGCATTATGGATGATAAGATTCGTCTTGCTACTGGGTTGGCTACTAAACGTACTGAAACCGTTCAGATTCTTCCTTCGCGTGAGGATATGAAGGAACTTATGGGCGGGTTTGTTGATGGTCTTGTTGGTGCGGCTGAGAATCGTGCTGGGGAGATTATTGATGTGGAGGTAGAAGAGCAACCAGAATCATCTGGACTCTTAGTATTAAAGGGGTAGTTAATGAGTGAAATTGATGTGGAGGGTGCTATGAGCGCTCTTCAGGCTGATCTGCCTGACTCTTACGAGGGTGTAGATGAGTCTACTGTTTCGGACGCTGTGTTTGACGACAATCCAGAAGTGGAATCGTTTACTAAGTTTGATCCGAATGTTTTACCTGAAGATATGCAGCAAGTTTATCGGTCTATGCAGGCTGATTACACTCGTAAGACTCAGGAGATTGCCGATTTGCGTCGTAATTACGAGGCTTTTTCGGATACTGGAGTTGATCCTAGTGAGGCGAATAATATTCTCCAAATGTGGCAGGCTATGGATACGGACCCTGATGTTGCACATCAGTTTGTTTCCGCTATGCAGAATCGCTTACAAGAAATGGGTTATGATGAGCAGCAGGTTGAGGAATACGCTCCAGAGTTTAGTGATTATGAGGGTCTTCCGCCTTCTCTAGCCGCAGAGTTAGAGGATATGCGACAGTTTAGAGCGCAATTCGAACAGGAGCGCGTTCAGCAAGAGTATATTGGCGAGTTAGAACATCAGGAACAGACTATTAAAACGATGAATCCTACTTATGGTGATGAGGATTTGTCTGTTATTTATAATCTGGCTTATTCTACTGATGGTGATCTTATTGCGGCTTCTGAACAGTATCATGCTATTCAGCAGCATCTTTTGGGTAATTATCTTCAGGCTAAGCAGGTGCCTTTGGGTGCTACGTCTGTTCCTACGGCTTTATCTAGTCAACCTAATCGGGGCTTTGCTTCGTTGGATGACGCGCATAAGGCTGCAATGGAGGCCCTTCGTAATAATTCTTAATTAAATTATTTTGGAGGTGTGTTTTATGGCTGGTGGAACTTTAACAACTGTTGACAATATTCTTAAGGAGTATTATCTTGGTCCTGTTCAGGAACAGTTGAATAATGAGGTGCTCCTCGTTCAGCGTCTTGAGGCGCGTTCTGAGGATCTTGTTGGTCGCGTGGCTATTGTGCCGCTTCATACGGGTCGTTCTGGTGGTATTGGTGCCGTTTCAGAGTCGGCTGCGTTGCCCTCTGCGGGTAATCAGACGTATGCTAAGGCGCAGTACGATCTTAAGTACTTGTATGGTCGGATTCAGGTTACTGGTCCGTCGATGGCTAAGACTAAGAGTGATGTAGGCTCGTTCTTGCAGATTCTTAAGGCCGAGTTGGATGGTATCCGTGCCGATCTTGGTAAGGATCTTGCTCGTCAGACGTATGGTACTGGTGACGCTATTATTGCTGTCGGTACTTCTACGGCTATTACTGGGTCGGGTACGTTTGCGGCTCCGTATGTTGTTGAACTTGCAAGTTGGGAATCTCTTAAGAAGGGCCAGATTTATGCTGGTTCGGTTCTTGATGGGGTTACTTACAGTTCTGGTACGCCTACGCTTGCGGCTACTGGTTGGACGGTAAAGAGTGTTAGTATTGTTGGTGCGGCAACGTCTACTATTAGTGTCTATGGTGGTGCTGGTACTGTAGCAGTTAGTCAGTCTTGGACTCGTACTGGTGCTACTACGACCGGGTTTAATAAGAATGCGCTTGCTGCGCGTTCTAATGAGGTTGATGGTTTGCAGCGTATTATTACTACGTCTGCTCCGTCGTCTTCGACGGTTGGTAACTCTGGTTATCAGACGCTTGGTCAGATTGACGCTAATGCTGATCAGTATTGGGATAATCAGCGTACTGCTGTTGGTGGAGCGTTGTCGCTTCAGGCTATGCAGACGATGGCTAATACTGTTCGCACTAAGGGTGGACAGACTAGTATGATTATTACGACGCTGGGTGTCATGCGCGAGTTCTATCGCCTGTTAACGTTTGTTAATGGTTCTAGTACTCCTATCTATGATGTTTCGGACGGCACGATGGACTTTAAGGCAGGCTTCAATAGTGTCTCTTACAATGGTGTTCCTGTTGTTGGCGATATTGACGCTCCTTTTGGTAACATGTACTTTATTGACGAATCTACTCTTAAGGTATTTTCGGATCAGGATTGGCATTTTCTTGATGCTGATGGTCAGACGCTTCGTCAGGTGATTGGTTATGATGCTTATGAGGCTATCATGACTCGTTACATGAATCTTGGCGCTACGAACCGTGGTAAGAATGGTGTGCTTTCGGGTATTACTGTTAATGGTTCTGCTGATACTGGTGTGTAAGTGATTGTTTGGGAGAGGGGCTTTGCCCCTCTCCCATTCTTCTATAGAGAGGAGAGTATGATGAGTATTACTGCGTATAATCGTTATGCTATGTGTCGTTGGAAGCGTCGTCGCGGATTATGAGTGAGGCGTGGACTCGTAAAGAGGGTAAGAATCCTAGTGGTGGTTTGAATGCTAAGGGTCGCGCTTCGTACACTAAGGGTACTTTGAGGCCGCCTGTGTCTGCTAAGCAGGCTAAAAAGAGTCCTACTGCTGCTGGTAGGCGTAAAAGTTTTTGTGCTCGCATGAGTGGTATGAAGTCTAAGTTGACTAGTGCTAAGACTGCGAATGATCCTAATAGTCGTATTAATAAAAGTCTGAGGAAGTGGGATTGTTAAGGTGAAGATTTATATTCCGGGTGAGGGGACTGTTGATAGTTCTGTGTATAGGGTGCATTGTGCTGTTAATGCGTATGATCAGAATCTTAGTTTTAAGTTGAATGAGGATACTGGTGATTATTGTGTTTATATGCGTATGCCGTTTCCTGAGGAGCCTGTTGCTGTTCTTGGTGTGGGTAAGAATGTTCCGCATCCTGATTATATTTGTAAGCGTTTGCGTGAGTCTGATGTTCGTATTCATGGTGATAAACTGTTTGATATGATTGTTAAAGAACAGAATAAGGTGAAGGAAGAGAAGCGTTATTTGGCGGATCAGGCTAGTAGTGATGCTGCTGAGCGTATTGAGAAGATGCTTCGTAATAATGGTAAGAGTCCTGTTGTTAAGGTGTTTCCTAATGATAAGAAGGGGGTGGTTAAGAGTGACGCTTGATGAGATGTATACTGAGATGGAGTTGTATGGTTTTGATGATCTTGAGGATTCGCAGAAACTTACGCTTCTTAATGAGGCATATTTTGATATTGCTACTCGTGAGCCGTGGCCTTTTCTTGAGGCTATGAAGACTATTATTGTTCCTTCTGGTCAGACGCAGATTACTAATAATACTCTTGTGACTAATAATGTTACTGATGTTAATAGTGTTCTTAGTTTTACGGATATGACTAATATGCTTGTTATGACTCCTGAGCGTGCTGATGTTATGGAGAAACAATTTATTGTCGGTGCTTATACTGGTACTCCTACTAAGTATTATTTTCTTGGTGATGAGTTGATGGTGTATCCTGCTACTAGTGGTGATACGACGTATCGTTTGTATTATACTAAGGTTCCAGTTGCTGCTGTTACTGCGTCTACAGAGTTTTATTTACCTGCTCGTCATCATAGTATTATTGTGTATGGTGCGCTTGTTAAAGCGTTTCTTGTTAATGATGATCCGCAGGCTGCTGTGTTTCAGAATATGTTTGAGTCTCGTTATCAGCAGATGCGAGCGGATGTGTGGATGAATCAGTATGATCGTCCTGAGCGTATTGGTGTTATTACGGATTCGTATGATTGGTCTTATTAGTTTATGATTGGGGGTGAGTGTGTATGGCGTTGACTTATGCTAATCAGATTGGTGCTATTAGTGGTTTGAACCAGTCGGGTAGTGGTGTTAGTATTCCTGAGGATTTTGTTCGTTGGGGGCAGGATATTCTTTTTGATCGTAATGGTCTTCTTCGTCGTCGCGCTCCGCATACGGTTTTTCCTGTTTATAATCAGGCTGCTACGCCTACTATTACTCAGTTTAGTGTTGCTGGTGAGCGTGTTGTTTCCGCTTTTTCTACTCTTAATCCTCTTGGTCAGCGTATTAGTGGTATGCTTGTTACTAATAATGTTACTAGTCGTATTCTTTTTCTTGATGCTAATAATCGTGGTACGCATAATACTGCTGGTTTTAATACGGTTTCTACTGTTATTCCTATGCCTCAGGATGCGATTTTTGATGTTAAGAATGCTTCTACTACTGGTATGTGGCTTAGTTTTCTTGAGCAAGGGTATTCTTATGTTTCTAGTAGTAATGATTATGCTCAGTATTATTGGCGTGGTGGTTGTGGTGTAGAGACAACGTATGCCGCTCCGCTTGCTGGTACTTTTAGGTCTGGTACTAGCGGTACTAATACTGGTTCTTTTGGTACGGGACTTACTTTTACTGCTAATAATAATATTATTCCTACTCCCGGCATGTTTGTTTTTCTTGTTAATGGTACTACTGGTGTAGAATATTATGCTGGTACGGTTCTTAGTGCTACGGCTACAAGTATTACTTTAGAGAAAGATTTGATTCGTCCTGTTTATGGTACACAAGCAAACACTACTATTGCTACAATGATTGGTGCTGGCGCTACCCTTAAAACGTATAATGTGCGTCCTTTTATTAAAAATCAAGGTCGTGGACTTATTAGTGGTGTGACTGGTGCTACGCAGGTTATGGTTAGTGGTAATGCTGGTAGTGATGCTGAGGGGCATTGGAAGAGTGCTGGTGTTGATACTGGTTGGGCTTTATATAGGGCTAATGATGGTGCTTGGCTTGGTGATGTTGCTAGTGTGGCAGATAATACTACGCTTACTATGAATGCAACGTTTTTTCCTGCTACTGCTATTACTCTTAAAGCAGACGAGTATACTGCACGACCATACACAACAGCAACTGTTTCTGCTAATATAACAGGACGATCAGCAACAAACGTAGCCGGAATCTTCACAGCAACGTATGCCGGACTACAATGGTACGGCAATGCTGGAGACACAACTAATCGTAATCGTATTGTATTTAGTGCTTATAATGATCCTGAATCCGTAGACTTATCTGCCAACGACGCAGACAGTATTATTATTCCCGGCCTCTCAGAGATGCGCGGATTAGCAACCTCTGCTAGTGGACTAATTATTTTTATGTCTGATAAAACGTATCGTCTTCGAGGTAATAGTCGTTTTAATTTTAGTCTAGAAGAATTGTATCCCGAGGGCTGCTTGTCTAGTATGAGTATTGTTGAGTATGGTGGTGGTGTTTTCTGGGCTAGTAAAACGGGTATCTTCTTGTTTGATGGTACTACGGTTCGTAATCTTAGTAAGGATAATCTTGGTTTGTATTATCCTGAGAGTATTAAGAATTATGATCCTCAGGTTAATAGGGCTTACGGATTTTTTCATAAGGATTACTTGTTTATGCATTTTAATGCTTGGAAGAGTATTTATAATCCTATTCGTTATGAGCCTATTTATGCTGGTACTGTTGATGGTACGGCTGCTATTAGTGGGTTTACTTATGATGATTGGGATCCTGATTTTACGTTTGATGATCTTAGTCCTAATAGTAATACGCCTATTTATTGGAATCGTAATGTGTTGTATTCTAATTCTAGTGGTACTGGTAGTGGTCTTATTGGTGCTTGGCAGCAGGGTGTGTCTTTTAATAATGTTTCTTTTACAGCGGCTAGTCCTAATCTTACAGGTCTTGTTGCTAATGTTCAATCCAATATTTTTCCAACCGCATTAGCGGTTACTGCTAGTACTGGTACGTTTACTGTGCCTGCTGGCGTTACTTATAATGCGTCTACTAATCCTAATGGTGTTAATGTTAATTCGTGGATTAGGGTGGTTGGTGTTACTCCTAACGGGTATAATGGTACTTATCGTGTTAGTGCTATTACTCCTACTACAATTGCATATGATAATACTACTAACTCTAATGTTGGTTTTGTTGCTAATAGTAATGTTTATATTGAGTTTCTTCCTACGGGTCCTATTATTTCTGATTCTAATGGTGGGCTTACTGCTTTAACGTCTGGGTATGCTACTACTGGTACTGCGGGAACAGGCACGACGGCTACAATTACTCTTGCTGCTGGTGTGACTCATAGTGTTCGTGCTGCTGGTGAGTATGTTCTAGTTACTGGTGTTACACCAACGGGGTATAATGGTATTTATCCTGTTACAAGTTGGGTTGTTCCTACTACGGCTGCTGGAACGGGTTCAATTAGTTATGCTAATACTACTACTGGAGCACAAACAGTTGCAGGTAATGTTTTTGTTCTTCCTAACGGACCATACTTTACAGGACAAGGAATGCCGTATAGTGCTACAACGCCTACGCAGGTCTTGGCAACAGGCGCGGGTGTTACAAGCCCTCCAGTACCTTTCTTTGCAACCACAGTTACTAGTGGTACAGGCGCAATAGCAACAATTACAACAGGCACAGCCCACGGTTTTACTGTTGGAACTAATGTTGTTATCTCAGGTGTAACACCGCTTGGGTATAATGGTACTTATACTATTCTTACTGTTCCTACATCAACAACGTTTACTTATGCTAATACTACTACTGGTGCTCAAACGGTTGCTGGTACTGTTATTGATAAAAAGCGTCCAACAAGTTTAACTATGAATGTTAATACTACTGCTGCTTCGTCTAGTTTTACTGATACGCCTAATCCGGCTAATATTCAAATGAGTAATGCTCCTGCTTCTTTCTTTTGGGGAGCGTTAGGGTATCAGTATATTTGGGGACCGCTCAACCAGACGGAAGGCTTAACGTTTGCGGTCTACCTCCCTACGGGTGCTATTAGTGTTATTAGTAACTTTGGGTTTAGAGGAGTTATTAAACAAGAGTCTCTTACTGGCCTTAAAGCAGTTGTTGCTGCTAATGCTGTTAATCCTACAGAGTTTAGTGTGGTTAAAAAGTCTAGTGCTGGTACTGTTGCTACTATTACTACTAGTGTTCCTCATGGTCTTACTAGTGGTAGTATTACTGTGTCGGGTATTGACGCTGAGTTTAATGGTATTTACACTATTGCTACCGTTCCTACTACAACAACGCTTACTTATAGTAAGCCTGTTAATAGTACGTTTAGTACAATCAACGTAGCACCTAACGGAACAGTCGCACAAACAGGCGTATACGCACGACTAATCGACGTAGATGCAATCTTAAACATCAACGCAAACTACACAACTGGAACAGACGAAGTTCTAATCGAAAATCTAGGAATGAGTCCAAATAATTATATTAAAGGACCAGACTTCTACATGCAAACCAAGCATTATAGCATGGGGGATCCTATTCTTAAAAAGTGGTTTAGACAATTATTTTTAAACTTGTATCTTATTGATGGTGCTGTGCGGCTTGATATTGTTGATAATGAGGATAATGATGAGATTGATATTACTAAGAAGCGGCATGTTAATTGGGAGACTTTTGGTGGCGTGTCTTTTACTTGGGATAAGTTTGAGGATTTAATTCTGCCTGCTAAACTTAGTCCTAATCGCTCTACTTGGAGTAATGTTGAGTTACTTGTGTCGTCTTGGTATAATGTTACTAATACGTTGTATGAGCGGCGTAAGCAGCGTATGTCTTGGAGGTATCCTACTATGGGTTTTAGATTGTATCAGATGAATAATTATCGTGCGCCTAAGTTTAGTTTGGGTGAGCGTCCTTTTGTGGTTGAGTTAGAGTCGTGGGATATTGGGTTTAAGCCTATGCGAGCGAGTAGGGTCTAGTTATGTTTACTGGCGATTTGACTAGTGAGCAGGGTAAGCAGGAGTACGAAAATTATATTATGAATAATGTTCGTAATGAGATTAACTCGTATACTAAGCAGTCACAAGTTAATAATGCTTCTTCTAGTGTTTCTGGTGCGTCTGGTTCTTTAACAACTGGTGTTGTTTTTCCTAGTGGTGTTATTGTTCCTTTTGCTGGTGGTCCGGGTGTTACGCCTAATCCGGGTACTCGTCAGGATGTTCCTAATGGTTGGTTATTGTGTGATGGTGCTGCTGTGAGTCGTACTGCTTATTCTGCTTTGTTTACTATTATTGGTACTACTTATGGTGTTGGTGATGGTTCTACTACGTTTAATCTTCCTGATATGCGCGGTAATGTTCCTGTTGGTGTGAAGTCTACGCAGACTAGTAATCCTGACATTAGTACGCTTAATAAAAATCCCGGTGCGTATACAAGAACCTTGAATAACAATGATTTGCCTAACCATACGCACTCTTTGGGTGGTACTACGGGTAGTTTTAATGCTAGTCATAGTCATGCTCATAGCCTTGGTGCTTCAACTATCATTGCTTTTGCCAATACTCAAAGAGGAACATCGGCAGGCAGTATTCTTATTCCGCTTCAAAGTGGAGCAAACCTATTTACTGCTTCTGGGAGTATTACTGGTTCTATTACCTCCCAAAGTTCTGGTACGGGCGGAAGCCTTGACCATTCCCATACTCTCCCTGCAAATACTGGCGATAATGGTTCAACTCCGGTAGCCGTAAGTCTTGTCCAACCAAGTATATCACTTAATTATATTATTAAAACCTGAGGAGGTATAAATGGCAACAACAGCCACAACAACAACATACCAGTACCCATACCCCTTAGGTGGGGATAGTCTGTCTAATGTTGCAACAAGGATTAAAGAGTTAGCGGATCGTATGGAAACTATTGGTAATACTTATAGTCTTGGTATTACGCCTAGTACTAGTGATAGTAGCACTAAGATTGCTAGTACTGCTTATGTTAATGCTCTTATTGGTAGTGTTTCTGCTGGTACGCCTGTGGCTAATGTTATTACTAATGCTATGGTTAATACTAATGCTGCTATTGTTTCTAGTAAGTTGGATCTTTCTGGTTATGCTGGGCATACGGTTGTGGCTAATACTGCTGCTCGTCCTGCTAGTCCTATTGCTGGTCAGATGATTTATCAGACTGATACTGACGAGTTGCTTAAGTATGTGTCTTATGGTAGTGCTAATCGTTGGATGCAGGCAGACGTTAAGCCTAATCGTAATGCGATTATTAATGGTGGTTTTGCGGTTGATCAGCGTAATAATGGTGCTAGTCAGACTCTTACTGCTATTGGTACTGTTCTTGCGTATACGGTTGATAGGTGGTATGCGGTTGCTGTGGGTGCTAATAATAGTATTCAGCGTATTGCTGGTACCACTCCGTATACTAATGCTATTCGTTTTACGGGTGGTCTTGGTAATACGGGTACGCGCCTTGGCACTCGTTTGGAGGCTGTCAATACAAACTATTTGGCGGGTAAGACGGCAACATTGTCGGCAACTATTTCTGCAAGCAGCATTACTAGTGTTATTTGGACGGCGTATTACGCGACAACTACGGATAGTTTTGGGACTTATAATGTTCCTACTCGTACACAAATTGCTACTGGTACGTTTAGTGGTGTTACGGCTACTGACGCTTATTATTCTGCTACTTTTGATATTCCGTCTGCGGCTACTACGGGTATTGAAATTGTGTTTGCTACGGGTGGCAACGCTAGTACGCAAACAATTACTTATTCTGGTGTTCAACTAGAAAAAGGCGCTGCTCCTAGCGAGTTTGAGTTTTATGATTATGGTAATGAGTTGCGTCGTTGTCAAAGATACTATTATCGAAATACCAGCCAAAATGCTAGTGCTAACACGCATGTTTTTGGGACAGGACTTGCAACAGCGGCAACCTCGGCGGTAATTTTTGTTCCTTATCCAACAACAATGCGTACTCCGCCTACCACATTAGAACAATCTGGTACAGCAGCAAACTATGCATTATACAATGCTTCGGGAACAGTAGTTGCTTGTACTGCAATACCTACTTTTAATAGCGCTACCCCTCAAGGAAGTAATGTAAATTATACTGTTGCGGCTGCAAGTCTTACTGCCGGAAATAGCAGTATGGCACTAGCCAACTCTACTACCGCAGCCTATTTGGGCTGGTCTGCCGAACTATAAGAAGGAGGTGAATAATGGCACTTACAACTAATTTTGGTATTACTCTCCTTAATGGTAGTGATACTGCTGGGTATTCTAGTATTAATACTGTTATTCAGAGTGTTGATACTGCGTTGAATACTAAGACTAATGTTATTGGTATGATTATGATTTTTGATACTAGTGTGGCTAGTGTTCCCGCTAACTGGTCTAATCTTACTAATACTGTTGCTGGTCTTCCTACGCTTAGCGGTACTTATGTGTATATTAAGAAGACTGCATTATGAGTATTGAAGGTAATGCTGGTCGTGCGGCTGTTCTTTATCAAGATTCTTTAAATCAAGCGCGTAATGCTCAGAATAGTTTGTTTGCTCAGTATGGTTGGACTATGCCTAATGCTACTGGTGGTTATGATACCAACTCTACGGGTACTGCGTTTGATCCAAATAACTTGTACGATAAAACAACTGGTATTCTTGATCAGGCTAAGTTTGATGCTGCGGCAAGTCAAATGCGTATTGGTGGTCAGGGTATTCTTAGTGATGTGATGCGTAGTGGTGGTTCTGCTGAGGCTGATGCTATGGCGCAGAGTGCTGCTACTGGTACTGGTTTAGGTGGTTTGGCTAATCAGAGGCGTATGCTTGCTGAGAGTCAGACTGCGGGTCGGTTGGGTGCTGCTAAAAGTGATTATTTGTCTCAGTTTGCTCAGGCTAATCAGCCTATTGGTAGTGCGTATCAGGCTCTTCAGACTGCTATTACTGAGGATAAGATTAAGGCTGCGGAGGCTGACGCTTTGAAAACAAGTGCTGCTACTGTTGTCGCTCCTGCGGATCCTGCGACTGTTGAGGCTACTATAACGCCTCCTGTTGCTCCTACTTCTCCTGCTAATCCTCTTGCTACTCCGGGTAAAAAGGTTGGAGAGATTCGTAAGAATGCTGCTGGTGTTAAATATCGGTGGAATGGTAAAAAGTGGAAAACAATTTAATGTTACTATTTAAGGGGGTTGAACGTGGCTAAAAATAATATTCCGTGGTTTATGAATCCTAAGAGTCCGGTTTATAAGGCTTTTATTAAGAATCAGCGGTTTGGTATGAGTAGTAGTATTAAGGCTTCTAAGAATGCTCTTAATAGTGATTTGTATGATCCTACTAAGAATCCGGCTTTGTTAGAGGCTCAGCGTCGCGCTGGTATGGATGTTAATGCTGATCCTAGTGTGGCTGGTTATAATGCGGCTCTTAGTGGTATTCAGTCTAATGATGCTATTAATAAAAATTATTCTGATCAGTTGGCTAAAGTTTCTGCTTTGATTAAGGGTACTAATTATGGTCAGGGTGGCGCTAATGTTTCTGCTGCTACTAGTGCTATGGGGGGTGCTATTGGTGCGGATGCTACGCAGACGGCTAATCTTGCTACTACTGCTGGTACTGTTTCTGGTATGGGTGGTCAGGGTGGTGATGTGTATTCTAATGCTATTCTTGGTGGTGCTGCTAGTGATTTTGCTCGTCTTGGTGCTGAGGATGTTAAGAATCAGTCTGCTACTCGTATGCAGTTGACGCTTGATCGTGGTGGAGCGTTGAGTCGTTTAAATCAGATGAAGACTCAGGCTGGTACGGAAGCGGCTGGTTTGCAGACTCAAATGATGGAAGGTAGGCAGGGGCTTCTTACTGGTATTGCTGGTTTGCGTGATCAGCAGCGTGCTGCGTATGATCCTTTTAAGATGGCTGGCAATCAGCAGGCGTATATTAGTGGTAATATTAATAATGCGGCTGCTTATGCTGCGTATAAGAAGGCTGGTGGTAAGAAGTCGTACAAGTCGTTTATGGGTGCTGGTGGTGGCGCTCCTAACGCTACTAGTCCTGCTGGTCCTACTGGCGCTTAATTTTTTATTATAATTATTCGATTAAGGAGTCTTCTTGGCTTTAGATCTTTCTAACATTGGTCCGGGTAGTGCTACTCCAAGTACCAAATCCCGTGCTCAGATTCGCGCTGAACTTGCCGCTAAAAAGAAGCGTTTAAGGGCGGGTGGTCCGGGGACGGCTGGTTATACTCCTCCAAATATGATTCGTCCTACTCAAGTTTCTCCACCATTGTCTAATCGTGGTTATGCGGGTAGTAATAATATTGGTCCTGCTCCGCTTCCTGTTCGGAAGGATACGTTTGCTGGCTTGCAATTTGCTAATGTAGATACGATGTTGTTTAAGGATCGTTTGTCTGGTGCTCGTGCGTGGTATGATACTAAGGGTATGGCGTTTAATCAGACTACTGATGAGCGTGAGCAGATGATTCGTGCTGGTCTTATGTCGTACGGTAAGACTCCTGATGGTAAGTATGATACGACTGTTACGAGTATTAATACTCCTGCACTTAACCAGTTCCTTAAAGATAATTATAATAATGTTGATGGTAAGTGGAAGCGTAAAACGGCTAAGTTGTCCTTGACGGATACTGCTATTCAGTATGCTACTTATGGTGGTGTTGATCAAACTATTTCTCCTGCTGAGGCTCAACGAGATTTTCTTGCCGGTAAGCGGGTGCGGAGTAATCTTGGTATTGCTGGTAATCTTACTAATGTTCCTACTACGGGTAAGGGTAAAGCCGCTGTTATTAATTATAATAAGATGGCTGATTCTTATGCTAAGGATAATAAGGATATGGCTCTTTGGCAGTCTAAGATTACTAAGAAGATTTCTAGTGAAGGTGGTTCTGCTCTTTGGAATAAGATTATGTCTGGTAAGTATAGTGCTGCTGATGTTGATAATCTTCGACAGTATATGTATTCTCCTAATGGTACTTATGGTCCTAGTCAGGAGCGTTTTATTCAAGAGTCGCTTCTTAAGAAGGCTTTTGATCCTATGGAGAGCATTCGCGCTAATGATGCTGCTAATATTCAGGATCTTATGGCTGAGAATGATAAGGAAGATATTAAGGCTTTAGAGGTTCAGGGTAAGGCTCAGAAAGAGTTTACTGATACTTATTTTGGTACTGGTAAGATTCCTGCTACTCCTGAGCAACAGTTTACTTCTCTTCTTGATGCTTTGTCTGGTGGTGAGACTTTTAAGACTGGTATGGGTAATCTTATTCCTGCTAATGTTATTGAGCAGATTATGCGTGATGGTGTTGGTCGTATGGTTGAGGATAAGAGTGTGCTTGGTGGTAAGCGTTTTGAGCCTGCTCCTATGCGTGGTTTTACGGAGGCTCAGAAGGCTAGTCTTATTCAGGCTGCGGTTGACGCGCAGGATAAAGGTTATCCTATTCCGGGTGCGTTGCGTCCTTACTTAGAGGCTATTATTGGTGACTTTAAGGTTAAAGAGGGTAATCAGCATGATGGTTCTGGTGCTGGTAATTTTGTTGATATGCTTTATGGTGTTGCTGGTAAGGGTGATGATAGTGTTTCTTATCCGGGTCAGTCGCCTAATATTGTTTTGCCTAGTGGTGTGGAGGCTCTTAGTAAGGGTTTGCAGGCTGGTCTTAAAACACAAGAGTTGGCTTCTCAATCGTCTTATTTGGCGTATGAGGAGGATTCTGGGCTTGCTGGGTGGCTTGGTAACTGGGTGAAGGGTGCTGGTCGTGCTGGTACTGGTTTTATGCCGGGGTTGTATTATCTTGCTACTGATCCTGTTACTACTACTGGTGATATGGTTGAGCAGTATAAGCATAATTATGGTACTTGGGATGGTTTTAAGGCTCACTTGTCTAATGATCCGTTTGCTGTTGCGTTGGATGGTTTGGCTCTTGTTGATGGTGTTGGTTTGCTTGGTAAGGGTGGTCAGATTGTTTCTGCTACTAGTAGGCTTAGTAAGGCTCGTGCGCCGCTTGGCTATAGTGGTATTCTTGATCGGGCTGGCGCTAGGCTTGATTTTGGGGTTGCTGAAAGACAGCGGGATCTTGCCGAAAGGGAGGCTGCTGCGCTTGGCGATGAGGCGGTTGTTGAAGGTCTTGTAACAGAGCATCCTACTAATGGTTATGGTATTAGTCGTTTAGAGTATGCTGCTCTTATGCGTAAGGTTGCTGCTGGGGATCTTTCTGCTAAAGCAACTCTCGAGTTTTTGCTTCCTAAAGGTACTAATGCTTCTAATAGTCTGCTTCGTCCTAGCCTGATGGACCATGTTGCTGGTATGTTTGAGCCTCGTTATAAGATTGTGCAGCGTTCTGATGGTAATCATAGTGTTGTTGATCAGGGTCGCGCTGAGGCTGTTGCTCCTGATGCTCCTATTGCTTTGAGGTTTGCTGGTAGTCCTATTGCTCGTGGTATTCAGAATGCGTTTTTTAGTGCTCAAACTCGTGGTGGTAAACTTTCTCCTCGTATTGCTAATCTTCCTTTGCTTGGTTTTAATTATAGGTTTGATAAAGCGTATAAGGAGCAGCATCTTGGTGTTGCTGAGGGTGTGCGTCGTGAGATGAGTATGCTTCACCTGTATGATAAGGCTATTGAGGAGATGGGTCTTACTGATATAGAACAACAGGTTATTATGGATCAGGCTACTGGTGGCGCTCCGTATACTCCTGCTATGCTGGCTAGTGTTATTCGTCGTAAGTTGGCTGATGAGGCTAAGGGTATGGATCCTGCACAGTTGGAGATGCATCTTGCTGATCTTCGTCGGTATGAGGATCCAGAGTTTTTGCGTGATTATGCTAATACTACTAATGATCTTATTGAGGGTGTTAGTCCTCGTGGTAAACAGTTGGCTGAAGTGCATAATGTTATGGTTAGTTTGCTTGAGAAGCAGAATCGTCTTCTTACTGCGTTTGATGATCCGATTACTATTGAGGCTGCTTTGAGGGCGTATGGTCCTATTACTACTGCTACTCGTCTTAATCCTAGTGATATTATGCGTGAGTTGGGTGCTAGTGGTGAGAATCTTGGTATGTTTAATCCTAATTTTCATGTTAATGAGCAGTTGCGTCTTTATGCTGAAGATTTTGTTTTGCAGGATGGTAAGTATGGTAGGCGTAAGGGTGCTGCTGATCAGATGGTTGGTATTATGCAGGAGATTCGGGATAGTGCTAATAAGATTAAGGATGATCTTGCGTTTAGGGATCTTGGTGGTTTGCCGTTTTTTACTGTTAATGAGATTGTTAGGGTTGCTGGTCAGCCGGTTGCTGTGCGTGGTCAGCGTCTAATTATTGATGGTAAGACTGCTACGCATGAGCGGTTGCCGTTGTTGGATCCTGAGATTCTTACTATTCCTTATAGTGCTATGGTTCCTTCTAAGAATGGTAAGGGTGTTCTTACTTTGAGTAAGGCTCAGGCTGCTAAACAACTTCATATTGGTGCTGTTAATTTTCTTAATAAGGTTTATCCTAATGTTCGTGATATGGTTGATAAGGTGAGTACTCATAGTCTTAATGCTAATGAGACTTATAGGGAACGGGCTAATCATAATGTTGTTGCTTCTAGTGGTATTCAGTCTTATCATTTGAAGGTTCAGTTGGATGCTCATGCTTCTTATCTTCGTCGTAGGTCTACGGAGGGTTGGACACAATTCTTTGATGAGACTGCTATTCCTATTCGTGCTGATAAGTTTGATAATAAGAATTTTGTGGCTCTTAGGACACACAAGTTTTTTGATACTTACGATGAGGCGTATAGGTATGCTATGAATTATAATGAGGTTGGCGCGGTTGAGCCGGGTATTGTTGATGAGGTTACGGTTGCTGGTCAACCTAAGTTTGTTACTAAGATGCGTTATTTTGATGTGATGCTTAATACTGTTATTGAGCAGCGTACTAAGGTTGTTCGTGGTACTGCTGATTATGAGAAGGCTTACTTGGAGGATATTAGTAAGATTGATACTTCTAATCCTAATAATATTGTTATGGCTGTTCCTAGGAAGACGTATGATAGGTTTGCTTCTACTCAGCGGGGTATTGATGCTCTTCTTAAGGATACTCTTGCTGGTAAGACTGGTGGTTTGTTGTCGCAGATCTTTAAGGTTACGACTCTTAGTTTGAATCCTAAGTTTATTCCTCAAAATGTTATTGGTTCTAGTATGATGGTTGGGTTGGCTACGCCAGAGTTGTTTCCTCAGATTATGTCTGGGTTGTGGCAGAAGGCTGCGCGTTCTAAGGGTGCTCGTGCTGAGGATCGGAATATTTTTTCTAATCATGCTAGTGATTTTAATTATCTTACTCGTATGATGCCTCATGATTTTCTTGATAATGCTTATGCTATGGATCGTGCTGAGGGTATTGGTGGTAAACTTGGTGATTCTAAGTTGGCTAAGTATACGTTGTTTGGTGGGTATACGGTTGTTTTCGGGTTTGAGACTAATATGCGTGTTGCTCTTATTCGTGCTGCTGCTCTTAAGTATCCGGGTTTTAAGAGTCTTATGAATTCTAAGGCTATTCAGGAGCGAGCGGCTGCTGGTATTCCTGAGGTGGGTATTGAGCGTATGAGTCCTTTTCAGGCTGCGTTTGAGTCGCTTCGTGATCCTAATAGTCCTGTGCATGATCCTAATTTTATGCATCATGTTCGGTTTACTGCTGATGGTGTGCTTGGTAATTATCGTGACTTTGGTCCTTGGGAAACGGCTATTCGTAATTATCTGGTGCCGTTCTATGCTTGGCAGCGTCATAGTGCTTTGTTTAGTAAGCGTCTTGTTCAGGAGCGTCCGTTGGCTGCTAATGCTGCTTATAATACTGGGCAGTATGGTTTTGAGAAGGTTCTTGCTGCTGCTGGTCTTCCTGATTGGATGTACGAATCTATTCCTATGCCGGATGCGCTTATGCGTTTCTTAGAGTTGGATCCTGAGCAGTCTAATAGGCTTATTCTTGGTGGGTTGAATCCGTTTAGTGCTACTACTGATGCTCTTGTTGCTGGTACTAGTGCTCTTGCTGGTAAGGGTTTTATGGGTTCTAGTAAGGGTTTGTTTGATTATACTAATCCGTTTATTAATGCTACTATTGAACAGTTTACTGGTAATAGTACGCTTACGGGTGCTCCTTTGTCGCAGGAGGAGAAGGATGCTGGTATTCTTGCTAAGGGCGGTAATATTATGCTTGGGTTCCCGGCGTTGAAGGCTATTACTGATTTGTTTAAGTCTCCTGATCAGATGAATGCTCTTCGTGGTATGAGTAATCCTGAAGATATTTTTGTTAATCCTGATGATCCTAATTCTAAGTTGAGTATTCCCGGCGATAAACTTAGTACTCGTTTCCCAACTGGTACTAGGGCTGGTGTGTTTAATCTTATTAGTCCTGTTAGGGCTATGAGTCTTAATGCTGAGGCTCTTCTTAAGCAGTATAAGCAGGATCAGAAGGATCGTGGTGTGTCTACTGGTGATGTTAAGATGACTGATTCTGCTCTTGTTAAGAATATTAATAGTCTTGTTAATTGGAAGCGTAAGCGTGATTTTATTATGAATAAGTATCTGCCACAGTTTGGTGAGACTAGTGCTGCTTTGTCTGCTCGTGCTTTGGCTGAGTTGCAGAAGGAGTTTCCTAAACTCCCTGATAGTTTCCCTAAGGATCTTTATGATCAGATTATGAATGGTGGTGGATGATGTGACTACTTCTGAGGTAGATGTTATTATGGTTAAGTTGCAGCATTTGGAGGATATGCTGGTTTCTGTGCATGAGGAGGTTAAGCGTACTAATGGGCGTGTGACTGAGTTGGAGATGAGTGATGCTAAGTGGCAGGGTGGTGTGGAGTCTCGTCGTATGTTTCATATGATTCTTACGACTGTTGCTAGTGGTTGTGTGCTTGCTGGTGTTGTGTGGTTTTTTACTAACTCGATTAATTAAGGAGATTATTATGGATTGGAAGAATATTTTTATTCGTGCTGTGTTGACGTTTCTTCAGGCTGGGTTGGCTGTGCTTGTTGTTACGGGTGTGGAGAATCTTGATTCGTGGGGCGCGTTGAAGCCTGCGGGTGTGGCTGCTGTTGCGGCATTGTTGTCGTTTGTTTATAATGTTGTTAATCAGATGGTTAAGAAAGAAGGTCTGTAATGGGAATGCCTATTTATAAAACCGCTGCTACTGTTAAGGCAGCAAGGGAGCGAGCGGCGCAGAGTGATCGTGAAAACACACCGGCTGCTCGGCAAAGAGTACAAAGTGAAATTACAAAAAACGAAATTATTAGGGGACAGAATAGTCAAACTGCGGCTGCTACTGCTAAAGAGCGTTTAGATAAGCAGCGTTTAAGGTTGGCTCAAACTCAAGGAAAAACAACAACAAAGACGCGAAAGCGCCGCGAAGGGATGTCTTAATCATGAGTAGAATGGATGCTAAAGGCGCATGGACAAGGAACCTTCCGGCTCAGTTCCTTGCTACGCCTAGTCATAACAGTATTGAAACGCCGGGTTACGGTTCGAAAGCGGAAGCAGACCTTAATGATGCTAGGGTTAACATGGCTAAATATAAGCGTGCTAGTAGGGCTACGCGGTCTTATGCTGAGCGTACTGGGCGAAGTAAAATTAAGGCTACTAAAGCGTTGAGTGAGACTGTGCGTGACGCTGTTGATTATAATTGGGGTGTTGAGCCTAAGGTTGCTAAGAATTATATTAGTCGTGGTTTAGATGGTATGGTGGATCGTCTTGGTAAGGGTAATCGTGGTGGTCAGACTTGGAAGGGTCAGCCTATGATTTCGACGGCTAAGGGCGATTTTGTTAGTGATTTTTCTAAGCATCTTAGTGGTAGGCCGAATGTGACTGTTGTGCGTCCTAAAACGCCGATTGGTACTATGGTTACTGATGTTAAGAAGGCTGCTAATATTATTGGTAAGTTAAAATAATGAGTGCTGCTAGTGCGGCGGCGGCGGCTGCTAAGGCTGCAAGGGTTGCGAGGTCGGCGGAGATGGCTGCTCGTGCGTCAGGGTTGGCTCGTGCTGCTGAACTTAGGGCTATTGCTTCTCTTGGTACTCGTGCTCGTGTTAAGAGGCTTGCTCAGGCGGCTGAGGCGGATATGAAGGCTAAGGTGTCTTTGGCTAATAGTGGTAAGGCTGCTCATGCTGGTTTGAGCACTACTGCTAAGGCTAGTCGTGGTAGAAAGTTTTATGAGGCGCAGAAGGCTTCTAAGATTAAGCCTTATACTGGTCCTGCTGGTACGGGTCCTAAGGCTCCTCAGTTGGGTAAGGGTGATCGTCATCAGGTTACTGCTGCTGGGCAGAGCGCGTTTGAAAAGGCTACTGGTAAGGCTATGTTTGGCCCTAATGGCGAGGGTATGCCTCTTCGTCAACGGACTGCGTGGATTCGTAAAAATCAAGGTAAGTAGGTTAGGGGGTGTATTGTGCCGTTTGGAAATAGTGGTGCTGAGGATTTTGTTCTTGGTCAAACAACTGCTTTTGGTTCGAGGGTTGCAAAAGAGTATAAAAAGTCTACTCAAAAGAAAAGACAACGCGATTTGATGAATTATATGATGGAGATGGGTAGGCAACAACAGATTAGCAATACATCTTTGCCTACTACTTATGATCCTAATGTGGTGGATGAAAAAGAAGTTAGGTTAGTTAGTATGGGGCGTGGTCAAAAGCCTCATCCTGCTGTTGTTAGTAAACAAAATGATCTTAATATTCTTAAAGATATGGCTACGTTTGCCGCTAAGGACCCTAAGACTTTTAAAAATGTATTTGATTTAAGTATACTGCAATCACCTGTTAAGGCGGTTGGTGCTATTGGTGAGGCTACTTGGGCTAGGGGTAATGATAATTATCAGAACGATTTGTCTGAACAGTTTTTTAATTCTGTTAATCAAGGCAACATAGAAAGTTGGAATAAGCAGAAAAATATGGACGATCCAACAACAGGGATGGGTCAGTCTTTGGGTAAAGTTGGTACGGGTTCTTATGATGATAAAATGAAACGTATTGAAGCGTTTATGATGAATCAAGAAATTATTAAAAGTATGAAACCTGATTTTACTAGTGATTTTACTGCTGGTGATGCGGCTGATACTGCTTCTTGGTTTATTCCCGGTCCGGGTATGCTTGGTAAGTTTGCTAAGACTGGCGTTAAGACTGGGGCTGCTGTTGGTAAAACAGTTAAGGATGCTCGTACTGCTTTGGCTGCTTCTAAGGCTGCTGGTTTTGCTGGCGATTTTGGTAGAGGTACTAAAATGGGATTAGGCATGGTTGGTGGTTTTGGTACTGGAGGCATTGGAGGCGTACCATTAGGTTTAGCAAGAAAAGTTAATAAAGCAAGGGTTAATAGTTTTCTAGACGACGGCACAGAAGTATTTAATGACGCTGAAAGGGCTTCTGAAAACGCAGCAATTGACGAATTAAGTAGAAGTACAGAAACAATGGCTAATAAACAAGGAATTCCTATTAGTGATGTTGCTACTAAAATGCGTGAAAGGGCAACTGGTACTATTTGGGATACACATGTTTATAACCCAGAGACTCAAACTTATACAATTGAAATAACTGGGCGAGAGTTAGATAGAGAGGGTATTAAAATGGCTGCTTATAATACCTTAGTAGGCGGTGCAGAAAGACAAAAAAAGTATGGAAATCCTATAGATGAATTGCCTAATAGCCCCGACGATATACCAGATGACTTTGTAGATAGAATACTAGAAAGTTACCACGGGCATCATAGGGTTGCGGATTCTCAAGGACGAAATATGGCACATTATGGGCTTACATTAGACCATAATATTTCGCTTAAAAAAGGTGGTGCTAATACCTTAGATAATTTAGTTGCAATGTTAGGTAAGACTAATTTTGGAAAAGGTGGTTAATATTAAGGGGAGCGGCAAAGCCGCTCCCCTTTTTTATGTTTATTTAGCCGATATGTCTACTATCTCGCAACCATCTGCGGAACAAGCAAGCGTCTGACTAGCATCCGTATTATCTTCTAGTTCATACTCAGACAGCCTACTCCAATCAATCTTCATAGGACTAGCATTACATAGTGTAGCGTACTCTAGGTCTGTGAT
>Ga0209596_1000515_pt1 | contig 35537 bp, 28 predicted proteins | sample M_130807_MF_Meta_FD_187314 | JGI IMG/M metagenome (GOLD analysis project Ga0209596, IMG submission 187314) | Freshwater microbial communities from Lake Montjoie, Canada to study carbon cycling - M_130807_MF_MetaG (SPAdes) (version 2) | ecosystem: Environmental > Aquatic > Freshwater > Lake... | reverse complement strand
GAATCTTTTCTTGAAAAAAAATATACATTCCATCGTGTTTTTCTTACCAATTCCTGTACAATGGCGTTGGAAATGTCAGCTTTGCTGGCTACTATTTTACCAGATGACGAGGTTATTATGCCATCTTATACCTATGTGTCAACGGCAAATGCATTTGCTTTGAGAGGTGCTAAAATTGTTTTTGTGGATAGCAAAGCCGATCATCCTAATATAGATGAAAATCAAATAGAGCTGCTGATCACTCCCAAAACAAAAGCTATAGTAGTCGTTCATTATGCTGGGGTTGCTTGTGATATGGATAAGATCATGTCTCTAGCGCTGAAACATAACGTGTTGGTGATTGAAGATGCCGCTCAATGCATCGATTCTTTCTACAATAATCGGGCACTAGGAACGATAGGGGACATTGCATGTTTTTCTTTTCATGAAACAAAGAATATACATTGTGGTGAAGGTGGTTTTATTGCCATTAACACGATGAGCTTAGCCGCAAGAACGGAAGTCATTCGCAATAAAGGAACCAATCGTTCCGCTTTTACAAGAGGAGATGTTACTAAATATGAATGGACAGATCTTGGATATTCTTCGATGCCATCAGCTATTACTGCTGCTTTTCTTTATTCACAATTAGAGAATATTGACAAAGTACAGAAAAGAAGAGTCAAACTATGGAAGAATTATTATAAAAAATTGAAAGTGCTTCAAGGAGCTTATCAAATTCAATTACCGGTAATTCCTAAATATGCTTCGAATAATGCACATATCTTTTATTTTGTTTGTTCTTCGGCAGAAGAAAGAAAAAGCCTGATCGACTATTTAAAAAAGAACGATATTCAGGCGGTTTTTCATTACCAGTCATTGCATAGCAGTCCTTATTTCAGAGGAAAACAAGATGGAAGAGCGTTGCTTAATGCTGATCGTTATAGTGAATGTTTAATTCGTTTGCCTTTGTTTTATGACATGACATCGAATGAACAAGAATTCATATGTGCTAAGGTGATTGAGTATTATTCGAATAGAAATGTCTGAAACGCTTCCCATTGATCATTCTATTATTTTTAACTACATACCTGTCGGAACACAGGTATGTAGTTAAAAAACTTAAAAGGTGTTAATTGAAAAATTTAGATACAAAAAAATAGTAAATGTGCGGAATTAACGGTTTACTCGGCTTTCCAGATAAAGACAGTGCAACACAAAAAGTGAATGCAATGAACGAGGCGATGATACATCGCGGACCAGATGATGGCGGTGTTTTTGTGAATGATAAAATCGCATTCGGACACCGACGACTTTCCATCATTGATTTATCTTCAGCGGGTCATCAACCGATGCAATCGCATGATGGTCGCTATCAAATTGTTTACAATGGTGAGATTTATAATTTTAAAGAACTCAAATTTGAGTTAAAACGTGTTGTTTCTGGTTCCGCTGAACAGGCTTATTTTTTTCAGACAAATACGGATACGGAAGTAATTATTGCAGCGTATGCTCGTTGGGGAACCGATTGTGTGAATCATTTCAATGGTATGTTTGCTTTTGCCATTTGGGATAATCATACTAATGAATTGTTCATTGCGCGCGACCGATTAGGAATAAAACCTTTGTACTATTGTTTTACAAATAACGTCTTGGCTTTTTCTTCTGAAATCCGCGCATTGTTAGCTTCCGATCTGCTACCTAAAAAAATCGATGAAAAAAGCCTAATCGATTATCTACGTTTCCAAACCGTACATGCTCCAAATACAATTGTCAAAGGAGTGAAAATGTTGATGCCGGGACATTATATAAAAGCAAACAGTAAAAAAGTTACGATCCATAGTTATTGGGATCTTATTGCGAATACTTCAGATGCTTCTAAAGGGAAGTCCTATGAAGAAGTTTGTAAAGATGTAAATACTTTACTAACAAAAGCTGTTGAAAGTCGATTGATTGCGGATGTTCCATTCGGAGCATTTCTTTCCGGAGGAATTGATTCAAGCGCTATTGTTGGATTGATGAGCAAGGTGTCCACAGAAAAAATAAAAACCTTTTCGGTTACATTTGATGAGACTGAATTCTCAGAAGCAAAGTATGCGCAATTGATCGCAAAAAAATTCAATACAGATCACCATGAAATAGTATTAAAGCCCGAACATTTTCTGGAGCAATTGCCTCAGGCTTTAAAAGCGATGGATCATCCGAGCGGAGATGGGCCTAACACCTATATTGTTTCAAAAGCAACCAAAGAAGCAGGTATTACAATGGCTTTGTCGGGCTTAGGAGGGGATGAATTATTTGCCGGTTATGCTATATTTAATCGTTCCTTAGAATTAAATAAGAAAGCGTGGCTCAATGCCATTCCATCTGTTATTCGCAGATCAGCAGGAAGTGTTTTGAGTACTCTAAAACCGAGCGTATCTTCTGAAAAAATTGCCGCATTATTAAAACAAGATTCTATTAATTTTCAATCATTTTATCCTCTATCGCGCCAAGTGTTAATGGATAAACAGCTATTGGAAATTGTTAATCTAATGGAGCTTCCTTCAAATGTTGTTTCTGAGATCATCGAACCAATATATTTGAACAAGCAACTCGCTAAACTATCAAAGGTTTCCATTGCGGAAATTTCTACGTATATGCAAAATGTACTTTTAGGTGATGCAGATCAGATGAGTATGGCCTCGGCATTAGAAATACGGGTGCCATTTATTGATTATACACTTGTTGAATATGTTTTAGGTGTTCCAGATAAATATAAAAATCCGACCACTCCTAAAAAGTTATTGGTGGATGCTTTGGGAGATCTGCTGCCAGCAGAAATTGTAAACAGACCTAAAATGGGTTTTACATTTCCTTGGAAAGATTGGATGAAAAATGAACTGAAATCTTTTTGTGCTGATAGGATTGTTTCATTGTCAAAGCGTAAATTATTTAATGAAAAAGGTGTGATTAAGCTTTGGCTAGATTTTTTATCAAATAACCCTCGGGTTAATTGGGCAATGGTGTGGGAATTAGTTGTGCTTGAAAATTGGATACAAGAAAATGGAATTGAAGAATAAAAAAACGGTATTAATTTTTGCTGATTGGTATCTCCCAGGCTATAAAGCAGGCGGACCAATAAAATCAATCTATTCAATTGTAAGTTATTTAAAGGATGATTTTAATTTTTTTATTATTACTTCAAATACCGATTTGGGAGAGTTGGTGCCTTATGAAAATATTGTAAGTGACCAATTTATAAAAGTGGACGACTCTGTTTCCATTTTTTATGCATCCAAAGGATTTCTAAAAAGAAAAAACATTTTACATCTTATTAAATCAGTCAACTTTGATGTTTTATATTTAAATAGTTTATTTTCTTTTTATTTTTCGCTACTGCCAATCTTTTTTCATATAACAGCTAGTATAAAAAAGCCAATAGTGTTAGCCCCAAGAGGAATGTTAGGAGAAGGTGCGCTAAAAATAAAATCGAAGAAGAAAAATATTTTCATTTCTTTATTTAAATTAATTAATATCCATAAAAGAGTTATTTGGCAAGCTACTTCAGAGCAAGAAAAGAAAGAGATAAACAAAGTCTTTGGAAAAAATTTAAATATAGCTGTGGTTCCGAACCTTCAATACAGTGCTTCAAGTATTTTACACAAGCCCTTGTTTAAAACAAAAGGTTGTGTAAAATTATTTTTTCTTTCGCGAATTTCTGAAAAGAAAAATTTGCTTTTCGCTTTAAATATTTTATCAAATTTGAAAATTGATAATACTGTTGTAGTATTTGATATTATTGGTCCTATAGAGGATCTTTTGTATTGGCAAAAATGCAAAAAAATTATCGATAAAATGCCCAACACTATTAAAGTGACATATCATTCAGCAATTCAGAATTCGGAAGTCCCACAATTTATTTATGGCTATCATTTTTTATTTTTACCTACTTTTAATGAAAATTATGGACATGCAATTGTTGAGTCTTTGGTAAATGGGAAACCTATAATAATCAGTGACCAAACACCATGGAGAAATTTGAAAGAAAATGGCTCAGGTTGGGATATATCGTTGGATGATGAAAAAGGATTTTCCCAAGCTATTCTCAATTGTATTGATATGGGGCAGGAGGAATATAACGAAATGAGTAAAAATTCAATTGATTATGCAAAAAAATATTGTGTTTCAATGGCATCAGTTGAATTAACCAAGCAACTATTTATAAATGCATGTTAAAAATGAATACAACCGATTTAGCTACCTATAATAATTCTTGGTTTCATCCGGGAGGAAATAGAATCAAACGTGTATGTTGGTATTTTACCAATGCCATTTGGATAAACTCTTCGTTTCCGATAAATGGGATTAAAATTTTTTTATTGAAATTATTCGGTGCAAAAATAGGGAAGGGGGTAATTATCAAACCAAATGTAAATATCAAGTATCCCTGGAATTTGTCTATCGGAAATTATGTTTGGGTTGGAGAAAGTGTTTGGATCGATAATTTAGGGAAGGTCTCTATTGCAGATAATGCCTGTCTTTCTCAAGGTGCCATGTTAGTATGTGGGAATCATAATTACAAAAAGACAGGTTTTGATCTGACCGTCCAAGATATTATGTTGGAAGAAGGTGTTTGGATTGGTGCAAAAGCAATTGTTTGTCCTGGTGTTATTTGTAGATCACATTCAGTTTTAGCGGTCAGCTCTGTTGCTGTTAATGATTTGGAAGCATATTCTATTTATCAAGGAAATCCTGCCTTAAAAACAAAACAAAGAATGATTCACTAATGCTTAAAGTTTCCATCATAACAGTTTGTTATAACAGTGCTGAAACAATTGAAGATACTATCCTGTCTGTTGTTTCACAGGATTATGCTTCCATAGAATACATTATTGTTGATGGAAAGTCTTCTGATACTACTTTGTCGATTATTGAAAAATACAATAGCAAGATTACAAAGGTCCTTTCAGAAAAAGATGATGGGATTTATTTTGCTATTAATAAAGGTATTTCGTTAGCTTCTGGTGATATTATAGCTGTTTTGCATGCTGATGATGTTTACTATAGTAATCATGTTATTTCGGATGTTGTAAACACATTCACAGAGAAAAATACCGATACCGTTTATGGTAACCTTTACTATGTGGATAGAATTGATACTTCAAAAATAAAACGTCAGTGGATTTCCGGGGGGTATACCAAAAAATCATTTCTGAAAGGTTGGATGCCTCCTCACCCTTCTTTTTTTGTTAGAAAAAAATGTTATGACAAATTTGGTGTATTTAATACAAGCCTTCATTCGGCCGCAGATTATGAGTTGATGTTGAGGTTTTTGTTCAAACATAATTGTTCCGCTTCTTATTTACCTCAAGTGCTTGTAAAGATGAGAGTAGGAGGCAAAAGCAATGTTAGTTTGATGAACCGCATCAAGGCCAATAGAGAGGATAAGAAAGCTTGGCTAATGAATGAGCTTAAACCTAGCTTGTTTACTTTTATTAGAAAGCCATTATCGAAACTGGGTCAGTTTTTTTAATTGTTCAAACACGTTTCGGTACGAGAGAATTTCATAAAAAAAGCCCTTCGATTGAAGGGCTTTTTTTATGAAATATAAAACGTGGCAGGTTTATTTTAAAACTTGGCAGGTTTATTACTTTTCTTGTATTTATTTTGGTTGAAAACATTTCCATATTTAGAAACGTAGAAAGCACTTCTTCCTCTGATGATATAGCTGTAAGTAATAGAAGATGATAAATAAGAATCATTGTGAGTAGGATCACCTCGCTTAGCACCAGGTATATAATTTTTTGGATCTGCAACACTTGATGTGTTACCTAATTCACCTCTTCGGTTCGCTAGAGCAATAGCTTCTTGGCTAGAAAGTTTAGAAGGATCAACATAAACGGAACTAACATCATCCAAATAATCAGAGAAAGTAGTTCTCCAATTAAATTCCCAACCGATTCTGTGTTTTTTGTCGATCGAAAAATAAAATCCTAATCCAACAGGCACAGAGGCTACAAATTTGGAATAATGAACACCTTCTGTTTGTAATGGCTGTAAGGCAACCCAGCTGCCATTGTAATGTGTTTTAGGGTTTGAATACAAAGCACCCACCCCTGCAAAAGCATACATTTTGAAATCGTTACTGTAACGGAAAGTATGTCCTAAATCGGGAATATCTACAAAAAATACCTGAGCAGTCAATTCCATATCAATGATGTCATTTTGAAAGGATAAATTCCTTCCTGCTCTTCCTATATTAGAGCAGAGGTAATCGTTTCCTCCGATTCGAACCCAGTCAATTCCAGCTTTAGCTGCAACATATGGAGAGAACTGGTAGCGTGCAAATCCACCTAAGGTTAATTGAGTTTTAGAAAGTTTCAAATCCGCGATTAAGTTTTTACGGGTATCAGCTTTTCCACCCATCTCACCCAGGTAATTAGAAGCACCAACATGGCCTCCAAAGTCCCAAACATATTGACTGTAGCCCGAAATGGACCCAGTAACTAAAACAAAAATCATAAGTAATTTACGCATGTTGCAAGTGTTTTGAATGATCAATTAAAAAAAAAAATATTTTACATTAGAATCTTTCAAGCAAAAATAAAAAATATAATCATATATACAATTAAATTATGCATATTTTTAATAAATAAAATTATCAATAAAAAAACACAAAATAATATTTTACCTTCGTATTCCCCATCCACAATAAAAAATCGAATTATATGGACAATAAAATTACGCGTCTTTTTAATATTCAATATCCTATCGTCCAGGCAGGTATGATTTGGTGCAGTGGTTGGGAATTAGCTGCTGCTGTAAGTAATGCAGGAGGTTTGGGGATCATCGGAAGCGGTAGCATGTATCCGGATGTCTTGAAAGAACATATTCAAAAATGTAAAAAGGCTACCAGTAAACCTTTTGGAGTGAATGTGCCCATGTTATACCCTGATATTGATAAACATATGGATATCATTATATCGGAGGGGGTAAAAATTGTTTTTACTTCGGCAGGGAATCCGAAAACATGGACGCAGAAGTTAAAAGATCATGGAATAACCGTTGTTCATGTAATTTCTAACTCGAAATTTGCTATAAAAGCAGAAGAAGCGGGAGTTGATGCCATTGTTGCAGAAGGTTTTGAAGCAGGTGGTCATAATGGTCGTGAAGAAACTACTACGCTTTGTTTGATCCCTTTAATTAAACAATGTGTGACTATTCCTGTTATTGCAGCAGGTGGTATAGGAACTGGCCGTGGTATGCTTGCTGTTATGGCTTTGGGGGCAGATGGTGTTCAGATAGGCAGCCGGTTTGTCGCTTCTGATGAATCTTCTGCTAACATAAAATTTAAGGATAAGATAATAACTTCAAATGACGGAGATACTTTGTTGTCTCTTAAGAAGTTAACTCCAGTTCGTTTGTTGAAAAATAATTTTTTTGACGAAGTGCAACAGGCGGAAAGTAATTGTGCATCTTCTGAAGAATTAACAAAATTATTAGGTCGCGGACGCGCAAAAAAAGGGATGTTCGAAGGTGATATCGATGAAGGAGAATTAGAAATTGGACAAGTTGCCGCCTTGATCAAAGAAATTAAACCAGCTCATGCAATTGTTGAAGACATTATTGCAGAATATAAATTGGCAAAAGAAGAATTAAATAAGAGTAATTGGTAATTTTCCTGTCCCTATTTTAGACTGAAATTCCACTATCTTACTACTAAAACAATATGATAAAATACGAAAAATTTGAATTGTCGAATGGCCTAAAAGTCATATTTCATCAGGATAAATCAACTCCTATAGCTTGCATCAATATCTTATATAATGTTGGCGCCCGCGATGAAAATCCCGAACAAACAGGATTTGCACATCTTTTCGAACATTTGATGTTTGGTGGATCTATCAATATTCCCAGTTTTGATGAACCTTTGCAACGTGTTGGTGGTGAAAACAATGCTTTCACAACGAATGATATCACCAACTACTATTTAACACTTCCTGCTGAAAATTTGGAAACAGGATTCTGGTTGGAAAGTGACAGAATGTTAAGTCTTGCTTTTTCTGACAAAAGTTTGGAGGTGCAACGCAGTGTGGTAATAGAAGAGTTCAAACAACGGTATTTAAATCAGCCATATGGTGACGTATGGCTGTTGTTGCGACCAATGGCCTATAAAGTTCATCCTTACAAATGGGATACGATAGGTAAAGAAATTGCTCATATCGAAAATGCAAAAATGGATGATGTGAAAAATTTTTTCCAGAATTTTTATTGTCCTAATAATGCCATCATGGTGGTGGCGGGCAATGTTGAACTTGAAGAAGTGAAACGACTTTCGGAAAAATGGTTTTCTCCAATTCCGAAAGGTCCCGATAACAAACGTGCACTTCCAGTTGAACCGGCTCAAACAGAAGCACGCAGTTTGCAGGTTGAGCGCGATGTGCCTGTGGATGCAATCTATAAAGCCTATCACATGTGCTCCCGTCACGATAAAGAATATTATGCAGTTGATCTTATTTCTGATATTCTATCCAGAGGAAACTCTTCCCGCTTGCACAATGCGTTGATAAAAAATAAAAAACTTTTTGGTGACCTTCATGCTTATGTAATGGGTGATTTCGATAAAGGATTATTTGTTGTATCCGGAAAACTTTCGCAAGGTGTTAGCATGGAAGAGGCTGATAAAGCTATTGATGAAGAATTACAAAAAATGAAGTCGGAGCAGGTGACAGTGGACGAATTGCAAAAAGTAAAAAATAAAATGGAAGCGGCTCATGTTTTTGGTGAGATAGAAGTGTTGAATAAAGCAACCAATTTGGCTATTGCTGAGCTTTTAGGCGATGCAGATATGATCAATAAAGAAGTAGAAAAATACTTAGCTGTAACCGCTGAACAAATTCAAGAGCAGGCAAACGCAATTTTCAGAGCAGAAAATTGTTCTACACTTTATTACAACGCAAAAAAGTAACGATTAGATAGTGTTTTTTTCAATTTTCAATTTTATAATTATTTAAAAGTTATATGGTAATCGACAGGAAAATATCACCCGCATTTAAAACAGTAGAAAAAATCGAGATGATCCGTGCAAGCGAAAAAAGCTTGAAGAATAAGATCCCTGTTTATTCTATTCATGCAGGAACTCAGGAATTGATCAAGATTGAGTTTTTGTTTTCAGCCGGAATGTATCAGCAGAAAATGCCATTGCAAGCGGCTACCGTAAATGCAATGATGGAAGAAGGGACATCAAAAATGAATGCTGCTCAGATTGCTGATGCTGTTGATTATTACGGTGCCTTTTTCGAAGTTGGTGTTTCTCAAGATAGTGCATCTGTTGTTTTATACACCCTCAACAAACACTTAAAAGCAACGCTTCCGGTAGTGGAGGATGTTATCAAAAATGCTTCTTTTCCTCAGCACGAGTTGGAAACTCATCTGACAAATAAAAAACAGAAATTCCATGTGAACAATCAAAAGGTAGCTAATGTTGCCCGCAAGCGTTTTTCAGAATTGATCTTCGGAGACAAACACCCTTATGGAATTAATGTTAAAGAATCCGATTTTGATGCCATCAACCGATCTCATTTGAATGATTTTTATAAAACATTTTACCGAGCGAACAGTTGCAAAATTATTTTAGCAGGCAAAATAAATGAAGATGTTTACACTTTATTGGATGAACATTTTGGAGGAAACGACTGGTTAGCACAAAACAATTTAAGCAGAGCGGGTATTGCTGTTGTTTCTGCAACAGACCGTGAGCAGCTGATCTATAAAGAGGATGCTCTTCAATCTGCTATCCGTATCGGAAAAATCATGTTTAACAAAACACATCCCGATTTTCAAAAGATGCAAATTTTGAATACTGTTTTTGGAGGGTATTTTGGTTCCAGGTTAATGTCGAACATACGCGAAGACAAAGGTTATACCTACGGTATTGGTTCTGGAATCGCTTCATTGCAGCATTCAGGTTATTTTTTTATTTCTACAGAAGTAGGAGTAGATGTATGCAAAAATGCGATCAATGAAATTTATTTCGAGATGGACCGTTTAAGAACTGAATTGATCGCTGCTGATGAGTTGCAATTGGTTAAAAATTATTTGTTAGGCACGTTTTTGCGCTCTGTGGATGGTCCATTCGCAATGGCCGATAGATTTAAAGGAATTATGGAGTATGGTCTTTCGTATGACTATTTCGATAACTATATTGCAACGATTAAGAATGTTTCTGCATCTGAACTACGTGATTTGGCTACTACTTATTTGGACAAAAATAGTATGATAGAGTTGGTGGTAGGTAAAAAATAATTGGTTAAACACTCCGATTTCATTAAATTTGCTCCCAAGGAGCCCCTTCGGGGTAGTTATTCTTATTGTAAATGTTAAGGAAATTATTTCTTCTGTTTTGCTTTTCAATTTTGTTTTTTTCAAAAGCAAATGCTTCTCATTTAATGGGTGGTGAAATAACATGGGATTGTGCAGGAGGAGGGAAATATGTTTTTACGTTAAAATTATACAGAGATTGTAACTCTACAGGCGTTTCTTCTACTGTATCCTTAAATGTCTGGTTTCATCCAACCATTTCAAGTATTCCATTAAATATAGTTTCTCAAACTGATATATCGCCAGTCTGTAATCTCGCTGGCCCTTCAATAACATGTGCTGCGGCTACGTCATCGCCCGGTTGGCCTAGCAGTCCGACTCCTGTTATGGGTGCAGTTCAAGAATCTGTTTATCAGTCGGCACCTATTGCCATTCCAGGAGTTCCGCCCTCCACAGGATGGGTTTTTACTTTTGATGAATGTTGTAGAAATATTTCTGTTTCTAATTTAGTTCCTGGACATGGAATGGAATTACGTGCAGTGATGTATGCCTTTTCCGGAATGAATTCGAATCCCTGTTTTGATTCATCTCCTCAGTTTTTAGAAAAACCGAGTTCTGTTATTTGTTTGGGATATCCTTATACATACAATCCGAATGCATATGATCCGGATCTCGATTCTTTGTATTATTCATGGGCTCCACCATTAGATAATTACAATGCCGGAGCCACACCACCACCACCACCTTTTAATACGCTTACATCTCCTGCTCCTATTGCCTTTCAAGCTGGATATAGTTATACAAGTCCATTGCCCGGAGTATCACAAAATCCGTCTAACGTTCCTGCAACGATAAATCCTCATACTGGAGAAATATCGTTTACTTCTTTTACAATTGGATATTTTGTTACCAATGTAAAAGTTCAGGCATACAAATGCGGGCAATTGGTTGCTGAAGTCTATCGTGAAATGGAAATTGTGTTGTTGCCATGTACAACAAATAATCCTCCCGCTGTTACCACATCAACCTATCAGGATACCGTTCTTGCCGGGACACTGGTTAGTTTTACTTTATCAGGAAATGATGCTGGCTTGTTATCTGATGGTATCACTCCGCAAACGTTAACAATCTCGGCAACAGGAACACAATTCGGAACTGGATTCACCAGCACAACCACAGGTTGTTTGCATACTCCTTGCGCAACATTAACTCCAGCTTCGCCTGTTTCGGCGCCTACCAATGTAGCAACAACTTTCAACTGGCAAACGAGTTGTAATCATATTGACAATAACGCAACATGCAATACGCATTCAAATACCTACACGTTTGTTTTTAAAACAAAGGACGATTTTTGTCCTGCTCCAGCAGAAAAGATCTCTACGGTTTCTATTACGGTTCTTGCATTGCCTGTTGTTAGTGCTCCTCAGCCTCGCTGTGTTTCGGTATTGCCAAGTGGAGATGTTACTATCACATGGTCCACACCTTTGGACACCGGTGGTACATTTCATGCGTATATGATTTATACATCCAATTCGGCAGCTGGTCCTTTTACTTTACTTGACAGTATTTCTGTTTATACTCAAACAACCTATACTCATCTTGGTGCAAACGCCAATGTGGCTCCTGTGTATTATTTTATACAAACCCGTTCCGGCTGCGGTGGATCTATTCTTTCTCCGGCAATTGACACGGTGAGTTCCATTCATTTGTCGGTTAATAATCCCTTAAACGGAACCGCCGTTTTATCTTGGAATCCGATTGCCCTTCCGAATATCAGTACTTCGACAGGAATCTATTCTGTTTACAGAGAGTTCCCTACAGGCTTTTGGTCATTGATCGGTACAACAACGAATCTTAGTTATATTGATACCACCACCATTTGTAACGCTAGCATTCATTACCGGGTTCAGATCGCTGACAATACAGGATGTGTTTCTGTGTCATCTGTCAATGACGGAATTTTTCAGAATACGATCGTGCCTGCTATTCCTGTGTTTGATACACTCAGTGTTGATAATAGCAACAATGCACTCATGAGTTGGAATGTGAATCCGTCACCGGATGTTGTAGCCTATATTATTTATCAATTTAATGGAACTGCCTGGATTCCGATTGATACAGTGTTTGGCATAAATAGTATTTCGTATAATTATTTAGGATCAAATGCTGATCTGGCATCAGAAGATTTTCGTTTGACGGCCATTGATTCCTGTGGCAACGAATGTCCGCTGAGTCCAGTGTTCAGTACCATTCATTTAACTTCGGTTGCAAATATCTGCAGTAGGAGTGTAGATCTTTCCTGGACGGCTTATCCGACAATAGGAACCGGACTTGCTGGTTATCGCATCTACCAATCATCCACAGGTATTGCCGGACCTTTTACTTTGGCAGGCTCTGTTTCTGCATCAACTTTAACCTATTCTGTTTTTGGTTTAGCAGCCAACACCAACTATTATTTTAAAATTGTAGCATTTGATGCTTCTGGAAGCAAAACGGTTTCATCGAATAGAATTACGTTTTACTCCGCTATTCCAGTCCCGCCTACTTTTTCGTATTTGCGAAAAGTGAGTGTGGTGGCTCCTAACCATGTTGAAATTTCTGCGCATATTGATATCGCCGCTTCCACTTTGAATTATAAGATTTTTAGATCACTGGATAATATTCCTGCTAATTTTACTCAGATTGGTGTAACTCCGGCAAGTGCTACAACACCAATTTTATACAGTGATTACACGGCTTTAAACGATAAGAATAGTTATTACTATAAAATTGTAAATGTTGATAGCTGTGGTTTCGATGGTATGGAGACTAATATTGGCAGAACAATTTTATTGAATGCCATCAGTAACAGCGACTTGATGGTAAATAATTTATGGTGGAATGACTATGAAAACTGGTCAGGTAATGTGATGTCATACAATATTTATAGAGGAATAGATGGGGCAATGGATCCAACACCCATTGGAAATGTTCCATTTACAGGCTCCGGGTTAAATACCTATACAGATGATATTTCGATGTTACTGCAAGGGGATGGCGTATTTAATTATTATGTGGAGGCATTGGAAGGAATGGGAGATACGTATGGTTTCAGTGAAAACAGTTTATCGAATGTTGCAGAAGCGTATCAAGATCCGATCATTTTTTTTCCGAATGCATTTAGACCTTCCGGTGTGAACACCGTTTTTATTCCTGTAGCTACGTATGTTGATGTAACAGATTATGTATTTGATGTATTTAATCGTTGGGGGCTTAGGGTATTCTCAACCAGTAATGTTCATGAGGGTTGGGATGGTACTCATAATGGCGTTAAGCAGGAATTTGGCGTTTATGTATATTTAGTAAGATTCAGGACATCAAAAGGAGAGTACAAAGAATTTAAAGGGTCAGTGAATCTCTTAAGATAGTTCCTGTCGCCATTTTTTATAAAACGAAATTGTTCCTCCCAGCAACTAATAAAAAAAGTATATCTTTGCGGGAATTTTAACCGTAAATTTAAAACCTGCCTACCGTCAGTCAGGTTCAAACCTTAAAATTCATATGTCATTAGATTCAAGCAAATTTGTAGGTGAAGGCTTAACTTACGATGATGTACTTTTAGTCCCTGCTTATTCAGAAGTGCTTCCACGCGAAGTAAACACAACCTCTTATTTTACAAAAAAGATCAAACTGAATACTCCAATTGTTTCCGCTGCAATGGATACAGTTACAGAATATCAATTGGCAATTGCTATTGCTCAAGAGGGTGGTATCGGTGTGCTGCATAAAAACATGAGCATTCAGGACCAGGCAGATCAGGTTCGCAAAGTAAAGCGTTCAGAAAGCGGTATGATCCTAGATCCGGTTACTTTGCTAGAAACAGCTACAGTAAAAGATGCACTAAGCTTGATGAAAGAATTTAAGATCGGTGGTATTCCAGTTATTAATAATAAAAGAGATCTGATAGGTATCATTACCAACAGAGATCTTCGTTTTGAGAAAAACCACAAGCGTCCAGTAAAAGAAGTGATGACCTCTAAAAATATGATCGTAGCAAAAGAAGGTACTGATCTAAAAAAAGCGGAACAGATTTTACAAAATCATAAAATTGAAAAACTTCCAGTAGTAGATAAAAACGGAAAATTGGTAGGCTTAATAACGTATCGTGATATTATAAAAGTAAAAGTTCATCCGAATGCAAATAAAGATGAGTTAGGGCGTTTGAGAGTAGCGGCAGCTATTGGAGTTACTTCTGATGTTTTGGAGAGAGTCGAGGCGTTGGTAAAGTCAAGTGTGGATGCAGTTGTATTAGATACGGCTCATGGTCATTCGAAAGGTGTTATTGAAGCACTTAAAAAAATAAAAAAATCATTTCCTAAATTGCAGGTAGTCGTTGGAAATGTAGCAACTGCTGAAGCTGCTTTAGCCTTGGTAAATGCAGGTGCTGATGCTGTTAAGGTGGGAATCGGTCCGGGTTCTATTTGCACCACAAGAATTATTGCAGGAGTTGGGGTTCCTCAGTTAACTGCTGTTTTAGAAGTGGCAAAAGCATTGAAAGGAAAAGGTGTTCCTTTGATCGCTGATGGTGGAATTCGTTTTACTGGTGATATTGTGAAAGCATTAGCTGCTGGAGCGAGTTCAGTAATGATGGGATCCATGTTTGCTGGTGTAGAAGAATCGCCTGGCGAAACAATAATATTTGAAGGAAGAAAATTTAAATCATATCGTGGAATGGGCTCTATTGAAGCCATGCAGAAAGGTTCGAAAGACCGTTATTTCCAGGATGCAGAAGATGATATTAAAAAATTAGTACCTGAAGGGATTTCTGGTCGTGTTCCAGTTAAAGGAAGTTTGGCGGAGGTGGTTTACCAATTCGTTGGTGGGTTAAGAGCTGGAATGGGATATTGTGGTTCTAAGACTATTTCGGAATTACAAAAAGCGAAGTTTATCCGTATTACCAATTCTGGTATCAGAGAAAGTCATCCACACGGTGTTTCCATTACTCGCGAAGCACCCAATTATAGTAGATAATGTATCACTTTTCAACGAAGCTGAGAACTAAAATTGCGTAAAAAAAAGAGTCCTGTACTTATACAGGACTCTTTTTTTTTTGTGATTTTTTTATTCTAAAACGAACAAAAAGGGTTCATATAAACTGTTTTTATTTCAATAGGAATGCCATTTTCATCAACGGTTTCCTCCGCGTGATCTACTTGCCCTTTTCTTTTTGGAGCTCTTATTTTTATAGAAAGCGTTAGCTCATTCCCGCGTATATCATTGTTTGAATTGTTAAGTCCGGAGCTGATCAAATCTGAACTATACCCAATAGAATAGTTTTTGTGATCAAATCCTATCATGATTGCCATAGCATCGTGCGCTCTGTACCACCCTCCAACAACCATTCTGAAATTCTGGTTGAGGTGATAATCAATATATATTCCTGCAGCAGGCTCAATATTTCCACTTTGATCATTGACTCTCACATTTGGGCTGATATCAAGTTTTTTGCCACTGAAGATTGTTATTCCAGCTTGATATGAAAAACGCATAGGAAGTTTATAAGTGCTATTCATTAATGATGTATTCGCTTGATTTAAATGGAAACCGGAAACACCCATGAAAGCATTCAGTTTTGATTCCGTTCGTTTGGGATTGTAAAACCAAGTGAACCCGAAAGCAAGATCGGGGTGACTAACTTTATTGTTAATGACCAATTCGCCAGTTGGATTACTAGCATTGAATGATCCATTAACATATTGATTGTCGAAGATCTGATCAGTCATATTCAACGATTTCTGAACATAGCCTGCCATAAATGATAAACACACATTATTATTAGGAGACAGTTCTTTGCAGTAACCTAAAGCCAAAGCAATATCTAATGATTTGAAAGCACCGGCTTTATCATTCATGATATTGGCACCTACATCGAATTTGTCTTTTCCATTTTTTGTCAGGAATGGGTACATAGCAGTGAATGCCGAAGTTTTATAACCACCATCTGCCATTGCCCATTGGCTGCGGTAGTTCATGCCGATTTTAATATCCTGATTAACTCCCATAATTGCAGGGTTTAACCTTAATGGGTTTGAATAGGATTGCGCAAATCGAGCATCCTGTGAAAAAGTGTAAGAAGTATTCAGGAGGTTAACAAGTGTGAAAACGGTTCCTATTAAATATGTTTTTTTCATGTTTCGTATGTCTTTATCAACTTATCGTATCAAGTTTATTATTCCTTTCAGAGAGATGGCAGTTCCATCGGTATGCATTCCTTTAATCTGATAGACATAAGCTCCAGCCGGCAATTTTTCTCCGCTCGATTCTCGTGTTCCATCCCATCCTACATTTACATCTTTGGAAATAAATATCTGTTCACCCCAGCGGTTATAAACAGTGAATTCCAGATCTAGAATTCCTTCACCACGGATATAGAAAACATCACTTACTCCATTTCCATCAGGAGTGAATGCTGTTGGAACCCAAAACGTAGGTTCGAAAACTGTTAAGAGCATCACATCGCTACTCTTGCAGCCAAAAGCATTGGTAACGGTTACTGTATAATAGGTGTTTACGGCAGGGGTTGCAATTGGATTATAGACACTTGAATTGCTGAGGCCGGTTGTAGGATACCAAGAGTATTGAACGCCACCCGAAGCATTAAATTGAGTTGATGATCCCACTGTAATGGTGTCATCTATTCCTGCAGCAGCAACCGGGATCGGATTAACCACAACAGTTACCAGATCAGTTACAGCAGGACAACCATTGCCAGAAACGGTCAATTTATAAGTTGTGGTAGCAGTTGGGCTGGTCTTTGGGTTTGCAATTGTAGAATCACTTAATCCTGCTCCTGGACTCCATAAATAGGATTGACCAAATATGGAACCCGTTCCGATCTGAGCACTATCATTTTTACAAATCTCATTATCAGCACCAGCATTTGCAATAAATGGAGCCAGCATAGAAATAGTAACATTATCCTGGCTGGAACAACCCGTGGTAGCGTTTGTCATTGAAACTGTATAAGTTGTAGTTGGTGCTATCGGGCTGGCTATTGGATTTGAAATAGCCGAATTGCTCAACGTTGATGAAGGAGACCAAGAGTAAGTATAACCAGCTGTAGCGCTTGTTCCAATCTGAACGCTATTGCTTTGGCAGATGGTAGAATCAGTACCAGCATTAACTGCAGGTAGCGAGTTAATGGTAATGAGTTGCGTTGTCGCAGTGGTGCAACCATATTGATTCGTTACGACTATAGTAACATTTTTTGAACCGGATGTACTATACAAAATTCCGGTTGGAAACTGAGACGTTGAATTGATAGGTGATGAACCTGAACCAAAATCCCAGGAATAAGTAACGCCAGCTCCGGTGGCGCCCGTATTGCTAAAATCTACTACAGTTCCTGCGCATACAGGCGCTGTAGAAGAAAAAGAAGCAATCGGAGAAGGGTTGATGGTGATCAAGTTGGTGATGGTATCGGAACCTAATGTTGTTGTGACGATATGTTTAATAATTTTTGCACCATTGGTAGAATAAGTTACTCCGGAAGGATTAATGGAAGTAGAAGTTGCAGGGGTAGCACCAATCCCAAAATCCCAGGAATGAGTTACGCCAGGGATACCGGACATTACGCTATAAAAGTTAATTGTTTGACCCACACATCCTGGAGCAGAAGAGGTGAACATTCCGTCTGGAGCTACAGGAGCTGCAGGTATAGCCCATTTCAGAATCGTGCCATCATTTCCAACCGCATAGCCTGTGTTTGCATCAAAAAAATTAACTTTTACTAATCTGGATGATCCTGGAGTGTAAATTGACCAAGTAACTCCGCTATTGTTGGTAGTTAATATAGTACCGGTATTTGCAATAAAATCACCTCCCACAATAACACCATTGCTTGCATCATAAAAATCCATTCCGGTTAATGCATCTGATGTTCCACTGGTAATTGAAGACCAGCTTGTACCTGAAGTCGTTGTCCTTGCAATCGTTCCTGTTTGTGAAGCAACGATTCCGTCGGAAGCGCTTGTAAATTCAATAGCCTGAAGCGATGAAGTTCCACTAGGAACGCTTCCCCATGTAGTTCCTCCTGAGACCGTTTTGTAAACAGTCCCTGAAATACATGAAGCACAACCATTTGTTGTTGTTGTAAAATAAACGGAAGTAATAATATTTGTTGCTGAAATACTTAAGGCAGTCCAGGTAACACCAGCATCGGTTGTTTTAAATATGGATCCTGAAACTCCAGAAACCCCACCAGAGATATATCCTGTATTTGCATCAAAGAACCAAACATGTTTGAGTGAATTTGTTGTTGATACTGACATGGGAGCCCATGTTAATCCTCCATTCGTTGTTTTGATGGCAGCGCCATTATTCCCTACAGCATAACCAACAAGTGTATTGGTGAAAAACACCGAAAATAGATTTTCAGGAGTGCCAGTAGCTAGTGGCGTCCATGATAATCCTCCATTTGTTGTTTTTCTGATGTCCCCGGAAAAACCAGAAACATAACAATCTGTTGTGCTAGGTGCATAAACCCCCAGAAAATTATTAGTTGTTCCACTCGTTAATGCTGTCCAGGTACCTGTTTGTGCCTTCAAACTCGGAGCAAAAATGACAATAAAAAAAGCAATAATAAGAGAGTAGTTTTTTTTCATGAGTAGAAAAGTAGTAGTTAGGTAAAAATTCAGAAATCTAAAGTAGCTAAAATATTCGATTTTAAGAGGAAATTGCTTAACAAAATTTAACATAATTGTACACAAACATTAAGTACTGTTTTATTTTGATACATCGTAATATTAGCTACATTTGTTACCCAAAATAAAAAAATCGTTTACTATGAACAGAAGTATTATATCAAAATCTTTAATATTGCCTTTGGCACTATTATCATTCAATTTGTCAGTCGCTCAGGATAAAAAGCCTATGCAGAGAGCCACAACAGCAGTTGATAAAGGAAAAACAGATGCTGTGCTTATGACCATCGGAAATTCAAAAGTTACAGTTTCCGAATTTGAAAATGTTTATCATAAGAATAATACAAAAGAAACAGCTGGTGATACAAAATCATTGAATGATTATGTTGACCTTTTTGTGAATTTTAAATTGAAAGTTAAAGAGGCTGAAGAAATGGGCCTTGATACTTCAAAAGCATTTAAAGAAGAGTTGGGAGGTTATCGTAAACAATTGGCTCAACCTTATTTGACCGATAAAGATGTTAATGAGAAATTATTAAAAGAGACCTACGATCGTTTGAAAGAAGAAGTTCATGCGTCTCATGTTCTCGTTAAAGTATCTGATAATGCACTTCCGAAAGATACATTGGATGCCTATAATAAAATACTTAAAGTACGAGCTCGTATTGTAAAAGGAGAAGATTTTAATAAAGTAGCTGCAGAAAAAGGTATTTCTGATGACCCTTCAGCTAAAGATAACGGTGGTGACCTTGGTTTTTTTACCGCTTTACAAATGGTATATCCATTTGAATCTGCAGCTTATGCTACTAAAGTGGGCGATGTTTCAATGCCTATTCGCACCAGATATGGTTATCATATTATTAAAATCACTGAAAGAAGAAAAGCACAAGGAGAAGTGTTGGTGGCTCATATCATGGTAAAAACATCTCCCAACATGACCAAAGATGATTCTTTGAATGCCTTTAAAAAGATTAATGAAATTTATGGAAAGCTCCAATCAACTTCTAAGTTCGAAGATCTAGCAACAGAATTCTCAGATGACAAAACATCCGCTAAGAAAGGTGGAGAATTACCATGGTTCAGTACTGGGAAAATGCCTGCAGAATTTGAAAAAGCATCTTTTTCTTTGCTTAACAAAGGAGATTATTGCATGCCAATGAGAACAAAATATGGTTGGCACATCATCAAATTAATTGATAAGCGTGGTTTAGCATCATTTGATGATATGAAAAATGAATTGAAAGGGAAAGTAACTAAAGATTCTCGCTCACAAGCAGGAAGAGCATCTTTGATCGCGAAAGTAAAAACAGATTATAATTTCAAAGAAAATTTGAAAACTGTTGATGAATTTACAAAGGTATTGGATACAACATTATTTGAAGGTCGTTGGGATGTTTCAAAAGCTGCTGCGCTTAAAAAGCCGATGTTTAATTTAAATGATAAAGTGTATACCCAAACAGATTTTGCAAATTACATATCTTCCCATCAAAGTAAACGTCCGAAAACTGATTTTAAATTGGTAGTAATGCCATTGTACAAACAGTTTGTGGAAGAAAGCGCCGTTGCTTATGAGGAATCTCACCTGGATCAAAAATATCCTGAATTTAAAGCATTGATGCAGGAATATCGTGATGGTATTTTATTGTTTGAATTGACAGACGAAAAAGTTTGGAGTAAAGCAGTGAAAGATACCACAGGTTCTAAAGCATATTACGAAAAAAATAAAATGAATTATATGTGGGATGAGCGTTCTGATGCTTCCGTTTATACTTGCGCAAATGAAAAAGTTGCAAAAAAAGTTTGTGATCTCATGAAAAAGAAAAAATCAGAAAAAGATATTGTAGCAGCTGTTAATAAAGATTCTCAATTGAATTTACAAGTTGAATCACGTATTTTCAATAAAGGAGAAAATGAGTTTATAGATAAAAACTGGACGCCTGGTACATCTGCCAATATTTTATCTGAAAAAGATAAAAAAACGGTCATCGTAGTAACCAACAAATTGTTAAAACCAGAATCTAAATCGTATTCGGATTCAAAAGGAATGGTTACTGCTGATTACCAAAATTATTTGGAAAAAGAATGGATCGCTTCTTTGAAATCCAAATATCCCGTTACAATTGATAAAGCTGTTCTTGTAACAGTAAAATAATTAAAAATAGTTTCTGATAAAGTTTATGGTGTATACAGCACCATAAACTTTTTTAGTTTTTATAGGAATCAATTTTTTTAGATAGACTTGAAGGATTTGATGTTTGTTTAATTTATAATTAGTAATTCGTAAGGTGTTGATAAAACAGTTCACATATATAATCATTGTACTCTTTTTGTATTCGTGCAAAACGGAATCTGATAAAGATCAGAATCTTGTTGCCATTGCAAAGGCAAATAATGAGTATTTGTATATGGATGACATTAAAGATATTGTGCCCCAAGGTACCGCTACAAAAGATAGTGCTGAATTAATTAAAAAATATATTGATAACTGGATACATGAATCGCTAGTCATTCAAAAGGCAGAAAGTAACCTGAGTGAAGAACAGAAAAATGTTGAAAAGCAGCTGAAAGATTATCGTAATTCTCTCATAACTTACGCTTATGAAAAGGAATTGGTTAAGCAAAAGTTAGATACAACCATCACCGATTCGGAAATTGAAGTTTATTACAATAATAATCAGTCGGATTTTGAGTTAAAAGACAATATTATAAAAGTAATATATGTTAAGGTAGATAAAAAGGCTCCAGGAATTGATAAGTTGAAAAAATGGTACAAGTCTGATAATTTGAAAGACAGAGAACAATTATCGAGTTACTGCCATCAGTTTGCTGCTAATTTTTATTTGGATGATAGTTCTTGGTTATTGTTCGATGATTTGTTGAAAGAAATTCCTATTCAAACCTATAATAAAGAGTTATTTTTACAGAATAATAGGTTTGTTGAGGTGAGTGATAACTTGAATAATTATTATGTGAATATTAAGGGATTTAAGATTAGAAATAGTCTTTCACCTTTGACTTTTGAAAAAGAAAATATAAAAAATATCATTTTAAATAAAAGGAAGTTAGAGCTTATCACAAAGATGAAGGAAGATGTTTATAATGATGCAATCAATAATAAAAAAATAGAAATATATTCGAATGAAAAACCTAAAAAATAAAATTTTCCTGATTGTTATTTGCTTTTTATTTATTTCAATAGCCAATGCTCAAGAAAAGGTAATAGATAAGATTGTTGCTGTTGTAGGAAATAATTATATTCTTCAATCTGATCTTGAAACTGAATATCAGCAAATGATTTCAGCTCAAGAGGCTGTAGATGGAAATACACGTTGTAAACTCATGGAAGAATTGTTATATCAGAAATTGCTTTTAGCGCAAGCTCAGCGGGATAGCTTGGATGTAACAGAAGGTCAGTTGGAGCAGGAGCTCGATAGAAGGATGCAATATTATATTCGTCAGTTAGGATCAGAAGAGAAATTTGTTGCTTTTTATGGTAAATCAGTAGAAGATTATAAGTCAGACCTAAAAGAGGATGTTCGTGACTTATTGATGGCTCAACAGATGCAAACTAAAATTACCGCTGAAATTGCCGTTACACCAAATGATGTAAAAGAGTATTTTAAGAATATACCAGAAGATTCTATTCCTTTTGTAAATGCAGAAGTGGAAGTGGGGCAAATCGTTAAGAAACCTGCAATCACACCAGCAGAGAAAAAAGAAGCGAAGGATAAAATCGAAGAAATACGTCAGCGTATTTTAAAAGGAGAGGCTAGTTTTGCAGCAATGGCTGCCTTGTATTCTCAAGACCCCGGCTCCGCTAATAAAGGTGGTTTATACGAACATATTCAACGAGGACAATTTGTTCCTGAATGGGATGCGTGGGCATTTAAACTAAAGAAGAATGAGATGAGTGAAGTTTTTGAGACCGTATATGGCTATTTTATTATTCAGCTAATCGAACGAAGAGGTGATGAAGTAGATGCGAGAAGTCTCTTAATTACACCTGCTGTAGATATGAATGATATGCTTAAAGCAAAATTGGCATTAGATACCATTTATACAAAATTACTTCAGGATACAATTTCTTTTTCTGAGATGGCTGCAAAATATTCTGATGATGATGAAAGTAAAAATAGCGGAGGATTGATTGTTAATCCCTTTAATGGATCAACCCGTTTTCAGATGGATCAGATCGGGCAATATGATCAAGGTGTTGCATTCGCTGTGGATAAATTAAAGATTGGTGAAAAAACCAAGCCAATGGCTATGTCCGGACAAGATGGAAAACAGGCTTACAGGGTGTTGTATTTGAAAAACCGAACACTTCCTCATAAGGCTAATTTAGTTGATGATTACCAAAGTATTCAAGCAGCTGCGCTGGCAAAAAAGCAACAGGAAGCAATTCAAGTGTGGATCAGAAAAAAATCAGCCGATACATATGTTCATATTGCTGATGATTTTAAAAATTGTACTTTTAATAATAAGTGGATGAACTAGGATTTAAATGTTTGGGCTTTCCGTTTTTTTTGAATTAATTGACCCAACCAATAAATACATGAACATATAAAATATGAATTTCAAATCAGATGTTGAAGCCGTAGATGCCTTTGTAGTAAAATACAAAGAGCTGAATTCCGAAATTAGTAAAATTATTATTGGTCAGGATGAAGTTGTTCAAGATGTTCTAATTTCTATTTTCAGCAAAGGGCATTGTTTATTGATTGGTGTTCCTGGATTAGCAAAAACATTACTGGTTAATACAATTGCTGATGTGCTCGGCTTGACATACAATCGGATTCAGTTCACTCCTGATCTTATGCCTTCCGATATCATTGGTTCTGAAATTTTAGGAGATGATCGTCATTTTAAATTCATAAAAGGTCCTTTGTTTGCAAATATCGTTTTGGCGGATGAAATCAACCGTACGCCTCCGAAAACACAAGCCGCATTGTTAGAAGCAATGCAGGAAAGAAGTATCACTACAGCCGGTAAACGTTATGAATTAGGCAATCCTTTCTTTGTTCTAGCTACACAGAATCCAATCGAGCAGGAGGGGACCTACCCATTGCCTGAAGCCCAGTTAGATCGATTTATGTTTAATGTTTGGTTGGATTATCCAAAATTAGAAGATGAATTATTGGTTGTTAAGAATACAACATCAAATTATAAAGTAGCATTAAAGAAAATACTTACGGCTGAAGAGATTATTTATTTTCAAGAATTAGTAAGAAGGATTCCTGTTACAGATAATGTATTGGAGTATGCTGTAAAATTGGCTTCCAAAACCCGACCTAATACTGCATATGGAGCTGAAATAGCAAACAAATATTTATCTTGGGGTGCTGGACCAAGAGCATCACAATTTTTAGTGATTGGGGCAAAGTGTCATTCCTTGATAAAAGGCAAATATTCACCGGATATAGAAGATGTGAAAGCAGTTGCTGCAGCAATTTTACGTCATCGTATTGTGCTCAATTATAAAGCAGAAGCAGAAGGAGTGAGTGTAGATAAAATTATTGCTGAATTGATAAAATAGAAAAAATAGTTTCATTTGATTGCATAAAAAAACTCCTCTTTTCTCTAAGAAAAGAGGAGTTTTTTATGTCACCACAATTTTTTTCATTCTGCTAGTAATTCATTGTATCGTAAATTCGAAATGAATCAATAAGTGCATTCTTACATAAAGTAAGAAAGCACTTATTTTTTGGGATGTTGTGATCCGGCTTATTCAATCAACTTGGCTTCCGGGTATTTTTCTTGCCATATTTTTAAAGCTTCGGCAGAACGAACAGTAATGGTTGTTCTGGTATCGACTTGCAATTTGAATTTCGGCCGATTATCTATTACTTCTTTTTTTATTTTCATGATTTCTAGGTTTTAATACTGTTAGTATAACACAACAACTAATCCAATTGTTGCAGTCTTAACATAATTTAACTGGATACTTGTCAATTATGTTAGTGCTTGATTAATGTTTTATTTTTTCCTTTTTCGTTTTTTTATCCACTTCTATCGGATTTCTGAATACAAATTCATTGTTGAAAACATCTAATACTAGTTGAGCATCCTTTTCCACTTTTCCAGCAAGTATCTGTTTTGAGAGTTCATTCAATACTCTTTTTTGTATCACACGTTTCACCGGTCGTGCACCAAATTGAGGGTCAAATCCTAATTGTGCTAACCAATCAATAGCTTCATGCGTCGCACTTAAGTGGATATCGTTTTCTTCCAACATTTTACAAATTCCTTTGAATTGTAATTCAACAATTTGATGAACATTTTCACGATTTAAAGGCGTGAACATGATAGTTTCATCGATTCTATTCAAAAACTCAGGACGAACAGATTTTTTGAGTAACTCAAAAACTTCCACTTTTGTTTTTGCCATGATCTCATCTCTATTATGGTCATTCATTTTCTCGAAATTTTCTTGAATTAAATGAGAGCCGATATTTGATGTCATGATGATGATGGTGTTTTTGAAATTCACTACACGTCCTTTGTTATCAGTCAATCTACCATCATCTAACACCTGCAAAAGGATGTTGAATACATCAGGATGAGCCTTTTCGATTTCATCTAAAAGAACAACACTGAAAGGTTTTCTTCTTACTGCTTCGGTTAATTGACCACCTTCTTCATAACCGACATATCCCGGAGGTGCACCAACCAAGCGGCTTACCGCATGACGTTCCTGGTATTCACTCATATCGATTCTGGTCATGCTGTTTTCATTGTTGAACAGGAAATCTGCTAATGCTTTTGCTAATTCTGTCTTACCAACGCCTGTTGTTCCAAGGAAGATAAAAGATCCAATAGGACGCTTAGTGTCTTGCAAACCTGCACGACTTCTTCTCACTGCATCACTAATTGCTCCAATCGCTTCTTCCTGTCCAACCACACGATTGTGCAATTCATCTTCCAGATGCAATAGCTTTTCTCTTTCACTCTGAAGCATTCTTGCTACAGGAATACCAGTCCAAACAGCAATCACTCCAGCAATATCTTCGCTATCTACTTCTTCTTTTATCATTTGTAGGCCATCTTGTTGAATTTCTGCCAAGTTGCTCTCAAATTTTTTCAGTTGTATTTCAGCATCTTTGATTTTGCCATATCGTATTTCTGCTACTTTTCCATAATCACCGGTACGCTCCGCTTGTTCTGCTTCAAATTTGAAGTTTTCAATTTGCTCTTTTACTTTTTGAATACCTTCTACAACTTCTTTTTCGCTTTGCCATTTGGCTGTAAGGTCGCTTCTCTTGTCTGATAATTCTGCAATCTCTTTGTTAAGACTCTCTAATTTTTTCTTATCGTTTTCGCGCTTGATCGCTTCTCGCTCAATTTCTAATTGTCGAATCTTACGTTCTACTTCATCTAATTCTATTGGTTTAGAATTTATCTGCATGCGTAATTTTGAGGCGGCTTCATCCATTAAGTCGATTGCCTTGTCTGGTAAAAAACGATCATTGATATATCTTTGAGACAATTCTACAGCGGAAATAATAGCTTCATCTTTAATTCGGACTTTATGATGAGTTTCATATTTCTCTTTGATTCCTCTTAATATGGATATCGCGTCTTCTGCGCTAGGCTCATCTACCATAACCTTCTGAAAACGTCTTTCAAGAGCTTTGTCTTTTTCAAAATACTTTTGAAACTCATTCAAGGTGGTTGCACCAATTGCTCTTAATTCTCCACGCGCTAATGCAGGCTTTAGTATATTCGCTGCATCCATAGCTCCTTCGCCACCACCTGCTCCAACAAGTGTGTGGATCTCATCAATAAAAAGAATGATCTCACCTTCAGCTGAAATAACTTCCTTTACCACGGATTTTAGTCGTTCTTCAAATTCTCCTTTGAACTTTGCTCCTGCGATTAAAGAACCCATATCTAATGAAAAGATCTGTTTTGTTTTTAAATTTTCAGGTACATCACCGTTAATGATACGATGAGCTAAACCTTCTGCAATAGCTGTTTTACCAACACCTGGTTCTCCAACTAAAATTGGATTATTCTTGGTTCTTCTGGAAAGAATCTGCAATACTCTTCGTATTTCTTCATCACGACCTATTACTGGATCCAATTTCCCTTTTTTAGCCTGCTCATTTAAGTTAATAGCATATTTGTTTAACGCATTGTATGTTTCTTCAGCAGTCTGGCTAGTTACTTTAGCACCTTTTCTTAATTCATTGATAGCTGCTTTCAGATCTTTTTCACTTACACCATTGTCTTTTAATAATTGTGAAATGGTATCTTTTATTGAAAGTAGTGCTAAAAGTAAATGTTCAATAGAAACATATTCGTCACCAAATTCCTTTAGATAGGTTGATGCTTTTGCTATTGCTTGGTTTGTATTGTTTGATAGGAAAGGTTGCCCACCCGAAACTTTAGGATAACCCTCCACTATTTTATCTAAGGTTTTAGAAAAGAATGGAGTATTAATGTTTAGTTTCTTTAATATGAAAGGAGTTACATTTTCATCTACATGAAGTATGCCTTTTAGAAGATGACCATTTTCGATCGATTGTTGTCCGTTGATGGTTGCAATTTGAACCGCTTGTTGAACGGCTTCTTGCGATTTGATTGTAAAATTATTTAAGTTCATAGTTTTGATTTTATGATCGTTATTTTTTCTTGTCTTTTTAATGAAAACGTTTTATCAGTTTCATTTAAATAGTTATAAATGGTCAATAATTTTTTGTTTAGATCTATTGCTAATTCATACTTTCCAGATTTTTCATATGAGACAGATATTTCATAGAGTAGTTCTGCAAATAAATTTATTTTTTCAGTACTTATTTTTTTCTTCTGTGTTAAAAACTCAATTGTTTGTGATGGTTCTGTTTTACTTATTTCTTCAAGCGAGCATTCGCATTCTGTTTTTAAAAATTCAGTTGATATCGAAATAGCAGAATTTATTTGGGTGACTGTTTGCGCTTTTCTAATTTCAGCTATAATTTTTGAAATAGCAATGCTAAGTTGTTCAAGTTGTTTTTCTATGTAATCTTTTCTAATCATTCTTAATTTCGTTCCAAAGGTCAATAGTTATTCCAATCAATGCAATGATATTTATCAAGACGAAATGACTTGCTATTTCGTCTTGATATGCCGAAATGACCTGTTTATATATTTGAGACTGACTATTTTACATAATGTTAAATTTGATTTCTTATATAGAATGAATACATCTAAAGTGATATATTTACAAAAAAAACACTTCATGAAATTAAAATACCTATTATCCTTTTTTATATTGGTTTCATTATTTTTTTCTTGTAACAAAGAAAAAAGACAAGCGAAAAAGGACAACGACATCATTGAAAAATACATAAGCAGTAATCATTTAAATGCAATTGCAACGGGTAGTGGTTTGTATTATGTAATTGATTTGCAGGGTACAGGTACCAATCCTAATGCTTCATCTCAAGTAACAGTAGCTTATAAAGGTTATTTTACAGATGGGAGTGTTTTCGATCAAAGTGATGCAGCAGGAATAACATTTAGTTTGTCAGGTGTGATAGAGGGGTGGGTAGAAGGTATCCCTTTCTTTAAAAAAGGTGGCAAAGGAAAGTTGCTAATTCCTTCAAAATTGGGGTATGGCCCCGATGGAACAAGTGGTATTCCCGGCAACAGTGTGTTGATATTTGATATAACGTTGCTTGATGTAAGATAACTTTGTCGTTCGATTGGTTTATTAAAAAAGTGCCAATTGTCCTTCTTATTTATGGATGCTAGTTCATTGGAACATCAATAACTAATAGTTCAGAATCAGAGGTTGTAGTGATTGAAATTTTTTCTGTTTCCCAGATGCCAATAGCATCCCTTTTTCCTAAATTCTGTCCTTCAATTTTGGCTTCACCTTCAATTAAAAAGAGATAGGCGCCATTACCTTTATGTTGAATGGAATAATCAATTGAACTTCCTGCTTTAAATTTCCCAATGGAAAAGTAGGCATCTTGATTGATCCACATTACATCTTCTGCGTTCACAGGTGCAACTATGGTTTTAAATTTTCCGTTTTTATCGTCAGCAGAAAATATCCGCTGATCGTAACGTGGAGCAATGTTTCTTTCTTTTGGGAAAACCCAAATTTGCAAAAGATTAATAGGTTCTGTTTTAGAGTGATTGTATTCGCTATGCATCAATCCGGAGCCGGCACTCATTGCTTGTATCTCATTTGGTTTTATGGTGCCAATGTTTCCCATGCTATCGCGATGCTCAAGTGTTCCACTAAGCGGAATTGTAACAATTTCCATGTTGTCATGCGGATGCATTCCAAAGCCCATGCCTGGTGCTACAATATCATCATTCAATACACGGAGCAATCCAAAATGTACTTTACTAGGATCATGATAACTTGCAAAACTGAATGAGTGATGAGCATTTAACCAACCGTGATCTGCATGTCCGCGTTCTGCTGCTTTGTGAAAAATAGTTTTCATTTGTATTCCCTTTTTATCCTCCGAAGATTGAACGAAGGAGCGTTAATTCATTATTAATTTCGGTAATTCTGTTGATACACTATTGTGAAACGCCAGTTCGGAAATTTCCGGTTTCATAAAATGTATCATTGGGAACGAGGAAAGTATGTCCATCGCTATCGTTTCTGTTCTTGCCACTATCGTGACCCATAGTTGAGATCTGTCAAGAGAAAGAGAGTAGTGGAGAATCTTTCCTTCATTCATTAACTCGTCCACTTTTGCTCTTTGCTTCGGAATCAGAGAAAAGAACTCTTGAGTAGGTTCTTTTGGAAGCTGAATGGTGATCATAAATAGATTCATCAGGTTCAATTTTAGTTCAATAAAACATGTCGCATGCTCATAGTTGCATGTTGCCAACTCATATGAGGAAATGAAATTCTGTCATTTTCATTTTTTATTCCCATCAAATAAAGAAGAGGCAGATAATGATCATTTGTCGGATGATTGATCCGGTAAAAATCGCTTATCTTTTCAATATTAACAAGTGTAGATACATCATTGTTTAAAATTGCATTTTTAATAGTTTCATCAAATTTAATTGCCCAATCAATAGGTTTAGCATCAATGTTTCTGAAATCTGCATGTGAGAAATTGTGTGTCATGTTTCCACTTAAAAGAATCAAAACATTTTGCTCACGAAGAGGAGCCAGTTTTTTTGCTAGTAGATAGTGTTGTTCAAAGTTTTTTGTGCGATCAAGACTTAGTTGAAGAACTGGGATATGACCATTAGGGAATAAATGTTTGAGCATGCTCCACGCTCCATGATCGAGTCCACGTTTCGTATCTCGTTTTACAGCTTCTCCGATCAGTTTTTCAATTTCAGGAATCAGACCCAATGCTCCTTTTGCAGGATATTGCACATCGAATAATTCTTTTGGAAAACCGCCAAAATCGTGATAGGTAGGTAGGTGTGCCGAATCGGTCACGTAAATGCCATTTGTTTCCCAATGAGCCGAGATCACCAAAATAGCATTTACGTTCTTTAATTCTTCTCCGATCTTATTTAAATCGTTCGTGTAAGCATTTTTTGCAATAGCATTCATAGGTGAGCCGTGACTCACAAATAAGGCTGGAGAAATAAGCTTATCGATCGTATTCATTTTTTAGAAATATTATTTTGCTCTGATTATTTCTATTTCAGCTTCTAATTTTACTTCTTTGCCCAACATTGCGCCACCTGCTTCTAATAATGCGTTCCAATTCAAGCCGAAATCAAAACGATCGATAGAACTTTCCAATGCAAATCCTGCACGTAAATTTCCATAAGGGTCAACAATTTGACCACCATAATTTACTTTAAATTCAATTGGTCTAGTAATATCTTTTAGTGTGATGTTGCCAGAAAGTTTGTATTCCTCTTCGTTCATTTTTTTCATTTCATTCGAAACAAATTTTATGGTTGGAAATTTGGCAGCGTCAAAAAATTCTGGAGATTTTAAATGTCCATCTCTGTCAGCGGCTCCTGTATTGATAGAGTTAACCTCAATTTCTAACTCAATCTTTGCATTTTCAAAATCGGTTCCGATTGTTTCCACATTTACCTTGTAGCTTCCGAAATTACCTTTTGCTTTCGCTATTACCATGTGTTTCACTGAAAAGTGAACGCTTGAGTGAGATGAATCTACCGCCCATACTTTTACATCATTTTGTTTTGTTGTTTCCATTTTTTCTTTTTTTAGTTGATTATTATTGTTATTGTTTTTCTTGTACTTTTTTTATCAATTTATACAATTAATGTATATACATGTATTTTCGTAAATTTTTTTAACCTCTTAACTTATCTAAAAGTGTATTCAGAAGTATGGCTTCTTTTTCAGATAAGTTTTTTAATTCTTTGATGAAATTGCCCTCTTGTTTATCTAATTTAGATAATAGATCCAATCCTTTTTGTGTGATGACCACATTTACGGCTCTTCTGTCTTCTGGGCAAACAGCTCTCTCCACTAATTTTTTTAATCTTAACTTTTCTACCAAACGCGATGCATTTGAATTTTTATCCAACATTCTTTCGATTAAAAGATTTACCGTTGCAGGTTTCGGATGTTGTCCTCTCAGAATTCGTAATATGTTAAATTGTTGCGTTGAAATTCCAAATGGTTTTAAGCTATTAGCATGTGCAGCGCTTAACCAACCATTTGTAAATAGTATGTTGATCAGCATTTTTTGGTGCTCACTCTTAAATTTAACCTGCTTAATTTCTTTTCCTATTTCCATCTTTTTTTTATTGGCACGACAAAGATATGTAAAAATAAATACAATTACATTATATGTATATACATTTATTTAGTAATCGCACTTAAAATATCGTATTTGCGGCTATCCATCCGCTACTCCAGGCATTTTGGAAGTTGAATCCACCCGTTATTCCGTCTACATCTAAAATTTCGCCTGCGAAGTATAAATTAGGAACTATCTTACTTTGCATCGTAGTGAAATCAACCTCTTTAAGCATTATTCCGCCACAGGTTACAAACTCTTCCTTAAATGTAGTTTTTCCTTTGATCGAATATTCATCGTTTATTAAACTGTGTGATAGGAGGTTTGCATTTTTCTTTGGAAGATCTGCCCAGCGTGTTGTTTCTGAAATGCCTGCCTTAGCAACCAAATATTCCCAAAGCCTTTTAGGCAAATCAACCGGGCAATGATTAAAAATGGTTTTTGAAGGATTTTCTTCCCGTTGATTATTGAATTCGATTCTTAATTTTTCCTCTGTATGCTTTGGAAGCCAACTAATAAGAGCTGTGAAATTATAATTCATCTCGCCCAGTATTCTTGCACCCCAAGCGGATGATTTTAAAATTGCTGGTCCGCTCATTCCCCAGTGTGTGATTAGAAGCGGTCCTTCTGTCTCTAATTTAGTTCCTGCTACTTTTACTTTTGCATGCGGCACGGATACGCCCATTAATTCTGTTATTTTATTATCAGGGATGTTGAATGTGAATAATGATGGAAGAGGCTTTACAATCGTATGCCCCAGTTTTCTTAACCATTCATATGCTGCCTCTTTCGAATTCCCTCCGGTTGCGATGATCAATTTGTCACAATGAAATACGCCTCCGCCAATTTCTTTTAATTCAAAAGAGTGATCTGCATTTTTAACAATCTCAATAATATCTACATTTAATTTTATAGTAACCTTTGCTTTTTCTGCTTCTTGCATCAGGCAATTAACAATTGTTTCGGATGTATTGGATTCGGGGAACATTCTTCCATCCGCCTCGGTTTTTAATTTAACACCTCGTTTTTCAAACCAGTGAATTGTATCTGTTGTCGTAAATCGACTGAAAGCGTTTCGTAATTCCTTTTCTCCACGTGGATAATTTTTTATTAGTAGGCTGTTGTCAAAACATGCATGTGTTACATTACATCTTCCTCCACCTGAAACACGTACTTTTGAAAGTAATTTCGAGCTTTTTTCTAATAAGGTAACGCTGCAATTTTCATGTATTTGAGCGCAATTTATTGCTGCAAAAAAACCTGCCGCACCTCCTCCTATAACAATCACATTCATTTGTCCTGCTGTTCTTAATATTTTGTGTAAGTATAGCTAAAATCTATATATATTTGAAATGATTCTTTTAAGAAAAAAGGTTTATTTCATAGCAACGAATGATGAAAAAAATTAAAACAAAAAGTACAGCATTGGGTGTTGTTGTCAATCCTGCTAAATCGAAAAAGATAAATTAATTGAACTAACAGATAATTGAGATGAAGAAATTAGGTATTGTATTAGTAGTTGCTCTGTTTGCTTGTAATAAGCCAAAAGGGGATGTGAATGAGATTCTTAATGTAGATAAAGCTTTTTCTGCCATGTGTATGGAAAAAGGTATGGCTGTCGCATTCGTTTATTTTGCTGCAGATGATGTTGTGAAAATGAGACCTCAGGAATATCCGATCATGAATAAAACGGACCTAAAAAAAATGTTTGATGATCACAAAGATGATGGTGTTTTAAAATTTAAGTGGGAGCCTGTGAAAGCAGATATTTCGAGCTCTGGTGATCTTGGTTATACTTTTGGTAATTGGCAGATCTTTGTAAAAGGGGGGCCTACTTCCAAAGATACTACCATCTATGGAAATTATATCAGTATCTGGAAAAAACAGGCTGATGGCTCCTGGAAATATGAATTGGATGGAGGAAACGTAACTCCCAAGCCAGAAGATGTTGATTAACGAAAATGAACTTGACATTTGTCATCGGCGTCAGAATGATAACAACTCGGAGTTATTTAATGAGGTTGATTACCTCATTGCTGCTCCAGTCATAACCATTTAGTTTGCTCAGGATGATTATGCCTTCTTTGTTTAGCAAATAAGTTGTTGGAAAAACACGTATGCTAATTGAATGGAAAGGTTGGTTGGATTGATAATATTCTAAGGTGTTGCAATACTTTTCTTTGAAACGATTCATTTTTTCTGCTCCTTCATCATTTACCATCAGCACTTTTAATTTTTCTTTTCCAATTTTACTTTGCAATGCATCAATCGTAGGTAGTTCTTTGATACAGTCGCCACACCAGGTTTGGAAATAACTTATTAAAACATACTGACCTTTGAAATCGGACAGTTTTACTTCTTGTCCTTGTTCATTCGTCAGATCATTTTCATAGGCAGGCAGAGCCGGAACCATTTTATAGCTCTTGTATAACCAGCCAACAATTGCAATTGCTGCAATTGCAAATAAAACCGAGAAGATCTTTTTACTGTAAGCCATATTGACTAATCATCCAAATCATTGCAGCCATAGCAGCCCCACCCAGTTCAAGTTCACGTTTATTTACCGCTTCGAACGTATCAACTTGTGTGTGGTGAAAATCGAAATAACGTTGCGAGTCCGGTATTAATTCCATGCAAGGAACTCCCAGTTCTTTCAATGGTTGAATATCGGAACCGCTTCCATCAGAATCAAATTCATAAACACCATAAGGTTCAAAGAATGGTCGCCAGCTTTTTAATTTTGTTTTTACTGCTGGTGTAACATCGCTGCTGAAACCACGAGGAGAAAATCCTCCTGCATCCGATTCTATTGCTGCAATGTGTTTTTCATTTTTCAGTTTAGCCATTTCAGCATATTTTTTTCCGCCACGGCCTCCATTTTCTTCATTCATAAAAGCAACAGCACGTATAGTACGTTTTGGTTTTATACCTAATGACTTATAGATGCGCAATATCTCGATCGATTGAACAATACCCGCACCATCATCATGAGCACCTTTTCCTGTATCCCATGAATCCAAATGTCCGCCAACTGTGATGATCTCATCTGCTTTTTCAACCCCTCTGATCTCACCAATTACATTATAAGATTTTTCATCAGGCAAAGTTTTGCAACTCATCTTTAAATAAAAAGTTAATTCTTTATCTGTTTTTAAATTATTACTTAACCAATTAGCAGCGTTTGTGCTAATGGCACATGCAGGGATCTTATTTAATGAATCTTTATATCCCATAACTCCGGTATGTGGGTTGTCGTCCTGAACTAAGGAGCATGAGCGAACAATCACGGCTACAGCACCAAATTTTACTGCTTCTGAAGCACCTCCCCAACGTTGCTTTACAGCTTTGCCATAGGCATTAAATGTTTCTATAAAGGTGGGATCCATTGGTTGATTAAAGAAAACGATCTTTCCTTTAATTTTTTCTTTTCCAAGATTTTGAAGGTCTTCAATACCATTTGCCTCAATAACTTGAGCGGTAATCCCTTCAGCTGATGTTCCGATGGAACTGCCTAATGCACAAATAGGAACTTCTTTCGTTCCTTTTCCACCAGTCGAAATAATTTTACCTACCTCTTTTTCCCCTCTTACCCAATGAGGTACCATGCATTCTTGTAAATATACGGTATCTGCTCCAGCCTCTTTCATAGCTTTGAAAGCCCATTCAACAGCCTGCTGCGCTTGTGGAGATCCACTAAGTCGGCCACCAATTTTATTGGTTAGGTAATCCAGATTGGAATAGCTTTTCCCGTTGCTTAATGCTTCGTTGTATATTTTCTTGATCATTGCTGAGTCGGTCTGAGCGATACCTGTTGCAATGGATAAACTAATTAAGGCAAGTGTAAGTGTTGATTTCATATAGCTTCAATTATATATTT
>Ga0209596_1000510_pt1 | contig 35618 bp, 34 predicted proteins | sample M_130807_MF_Meta_FD_187314 | JGI IMG/M metagenome (GOLD analysis project Ga0209596, IMG submission 187314) | Freshwater microbial communities from Lake Montjoie, Canada to study carbon cycling - M_130807_MF_MetaG (SPAdes) (version 2) | ecosystem: Environmental > Aquatic > Freshwater > Lake... | reverse complement strand
GAAGAATCTATATTTTCTGTAGAAATTATTTTCCCTACTAAATCATAAACAGTGATAGTTGATCTGTTGGAAGTTCCGCTAAGGTCAACTGTATATAGTCCATTAGAAGAAGGGTTTGGATAAATTGAGATTCCTGTGGTTGTTTTTTCTGTAATCCCCGTTGCCACTGCCGAACTACCTATAAATTTTACATTATCAATACTAAATGTTCCTGACGCTGCTTCTGCGTTCCATCCATAAAAGCGGAAAGTAACAGGAGCAGAAATATTTGTATAGCTCGCACCGCCTAATACAATAATATTTCTTGGTTGGGCCGTTGTAATATCTCTTTTAATGAAGAAAATATCTCCAGATTCTATAGTTACATTGGTTGTTGCTGGCAAACCATAAACAGCTGTGAGGTTTGCTGCGTAGGAATCCATACTAGAGCGCACGCTGTATGTACGAACCCCAGTAGTGGAGCGGTCAAATTCGAATCGTAAGGAGTCAATAGAAATTGTATATCCTACTGCGGGAGCAAGCGTTACTTCATAATATTCTGATGTGCTAACAGCGCCGGTCATTCCTGAATACAGTGTGTCGGACGCTCCGCCAAAAGATCCCAGCGCCCAGTCCGAGAAATCAAAACGGGCTGCAGCTAATGAATTTGGTGGAGTTCCTATTGCAGAAAAGCTACTACAAACAATACCAGTAGCTGTTGGAAGTGGACTTGGATCAATAATCCCAGAAGTTGTTTTAACACTGTCGAAAGTATAGGTTACACTTCCTTGCGCAAAAGCACAAATAGATAATACGGATCCTGCAATAAATAGTGTAATTTTTTTCATGTTTTTGTTTTTATTTGGTTAGGATGAAATTGGTTTTTTTATAGGTTGAATTATTTATTATTATATGCACTCATTGTTTTTTGGAGTCCTATTGTTGCAAATCCCTGAATCATTTCAATGGAAAGTTTTATTCTTGGTTCTAGCGTTTTAGCTTCTTCGTTATCCCATTTGCCCAACACATAATCTACTTGTTTCCCTTTCGAAAACTCGTTACCAACTCCAAATCGTAACCTTGCATATTCAGAGGTAGTTAATGTTTCCTGAATATTTTTTAATCCGTTGTGCCCGCCATCACTTCCTTTTCCTTTCATTCGGACAGCGCCGAATGGCAGAGCTAAGTCGTCTGTGATGACTAATAAATTTTCTTTCGGTATTTTTTCAGCTTGCAACCAATAATTTACCGCCTTACCGCTTAAATTCATATATGTAGAAGGTTTCACAAGAGTCAGCGTTTTGCCTTTGAATTTATATTCCGAAATAGACGCTAGTCTGTCGACAGTAAATTTTAAATTTTTTTCTTTAGCAAGTGCGTCTAGAATTGTAAAGCCAATATTGTGTCGCGTATTTTCATACTCATCACCAATATTTCCAAGTCCTACAATTAAAAATTTACTCATGTAAAAAAGAATAGATAATCAAAAATAGTGAAAGTTAAGTTAGGCATTAAATTAAATTAATATAGCGGAACAATTTGTTCCGCTATATTAATTTAATAATAATATAATATCCCGCCATTTAGCAGGGGTTAAAATTACTTCTTAGCAGCAGGAGCCGCAGCTTTAGCAGCAGCAGGAGCCGCAGCCTTAGCAGCAGCAGGAGCAGCAGGAGCAGCAGCTTCAGCAGCAACAGCACGTGTGATTTGAACTGAAACTACAGTAATGTTTTGAGCATTTAAAAATGTTAATCCGTCAAGTTTAATGTCACTTACGCGAACCCCTTGTCCGATTTCCAAATTGTCGATAGCTACATCAATCGTATCAGGCATTTTTTCAACAAGTCCTTTTACGCGTAATGTTTTTAATTTTTTGTTCAATTTACCACCATTTCTAACTCCAGGAGACGTTCCTGTTGTTCTTACGGGGATGTTCATTGTAACCGGTTTGCCTGCAACAATTTCTAAAAAGTCAACATGTAAAAGATTATCTTTTACTGAGTGAAATTGTGCTTCTTGCAAAATTGCGTTATACTTTTTACCTGCAATGTCTAAGTTCACAGTGTTTACACTAGGAGTATAGATCAAGTTTTTAAAATCTGCTTCTAACACAGAAAAGTGAACTTGTTCTTTACCTCCGTACAATACACATGGTACTTGCTTTGCATTTCTCAAAGCTGTTGCATCTGTTTTCCCTACGTTCACACGTGGTGAACCGCTAATAGATACTGATTTCATCTTAATTATTTTATTTGTTTGTCGGTTGTTGCGCCCATCAACCAACGTTTATATATATGTTGGCGCAATTTCTTAATATTATGATACTATAAAGTTTGAACTGATCGACTCAAAGCTATGAACACTATGCAATACCTTAGCAAACAAGTCAGCCACAGTTAATACTTTAATTTTGCTGATTTGCTGTGTTAAAGGAATCGTGTCTGTTACAACCAGTTCCAATATTCTTGATTTTTCAATGTTTTCGTATGCTTTCCCTGATAATACAGCGTGTGTACAAACTGCTCTTACGCTATTTGCGCCTCTATCCAACATCATGTCAGCCGCTTTTGTAAGCGTTCCGCCAGTATCAATCAGGTCGTCAACTAAAACAATATCTTTCCCTTCCACATCACCAATCACGGTCATGCTTTCAATTACATTGGCTTTAGCACGTTGTTTATAACAAATAACGATATCGGACTTTAAAAATTTCGCATACGCATTTGCTCTTTTAGAGCCTCCCATATCTGGCGCTGCCATTGTTAAATTAGGCAAATTCAAACTTTGGATATAAGGTAGAAAAATAGAAGAGGCATACAAGTGATCAACAGGGACATCAAAAAATCCTTGGATTTGATCCGCATGCAGGTCCATTGTTATAATTCGGGTAGCACCGGCAGCGGTCAATAAGTTAGCAACCATTTTAGCACCAATAGCAACACGTGGTTGATCTTTTCTATCCTGACGTGCGTAGCCAAAATAAGGTATTACGGCAATAATTTGATGTGCTGATGCGCGTTTCGCAGCATCAATCATCAATAAAAGCTCAAAAATATTATCAGTTGGAGGTATAGTAGATTGTATAATAAACACATCGCTTCCGCGAACAGTTTCTTCATAAGAAGTTTGAATCTCCCCATCGCTAAAGCGAAGCAAGGAAACTTTACCTAATTCTTGCCCATAGCTTTTGCTGATGCTCTCCGCCAAGCCGCGAGTAGTAGAACCTGAAAATAATTTTACTTTATAGTCCATAGCCTTTTAATAGGGGCGCAAATGTAATCAAAAATAGAGACAGATAAAAGAATTTTGACGGTTTTGCCCATATTTTTTTGTCAATCCAAAACAAATGAATAGTTTTGCGTCCCGCTTTCCCATATAATCAATGCCCGGGTGGCGGAATTGGTAGACGCGCTGGTCTCAAACACCTGTGGGAAACCGTACCGGTTCGACTCCGGTCCCGGGTACAACTATAAAAACAACACCCCTGTAAATTATTGATTTACTGGGGTGTTGTTTTTGGTGGGCACACTTCTGTGCACGTATTAAGACTTTTGTTAAAGTTGTTTATTGGTGTTTTGAAAGCAAAATAACCTTCCTCTTTAGGAGTTTCTCCGATTTTCTTGTTTTAAAAAAATAGTACTTTTTTCCCGTTGAAAAGACAGGGCTGATGATATGAAATTTCTAATCGACTCTTTTCTATTGATCCATCGGTAGACAGGATTAAGTATAACCCGATATTATTCCTGGGACCTAATTCGTTATCTCCACTCCTGTTGATGATACATCAAAGGAATGGAGCCTACGCATTAGAAATTAATCGATGAATATTTTTTTGGAAACCTGTTTCACTCCATTACTGATTTGAAGGAAATAAACACCCAGTTGACAGTTGGAAACATCGAGCTTAAAAATATTGCCTCCTTTTACAGATTCAAAATCCTGCGCCTTTACTTTATTTCCTTGTGCATCGTAAAGCACCGTGGTATACTGTTGAGAAGCATCTGTATTCAGCAGAATAACAATGCTGCCATTGTGGTTATGGTAGGCATTCAAATCTGCCGAGTTAGAGTCCCTGGTGTTATCCAACGTAATGATGTCATAAAATTTGAAATTGCCATCATAATCCACTTGTTTAAGTCTATAGTAATGATAAGCCAATTCGTTAAAAACAACTGAATCGGAATAGCTCGTCAAAACATTCGAGTTTCCTGCTCCTGGTTTAATTCCTGCTGTTCTCCATGTTATTCCATCTAAACTTTCTTGTATCTCAAAATAATCGGACAGCTGCTCTGTTGCGGTAGCCCATTTTAGAAGGTTAAATGTTGGATAGGCAACTCCATTAAAATAAAGCAGTTCAATAGGAAGTACACCTCCAACAAATACCAAGAGATTTTGTGACTGAGATCTGCAAGTGTTAGATACGGTAACCAATACCTCTCCGTCGGTTGTGGTTAATGGCCAATTGACCGTTGCCGATGTAGTAGTAGATATGCCAGTAACCCAAGAAGTAATAGAACTTTCTCGATAATCCCATTGATAGGATGTAGCATTCGGATCCGGAACTATTGAGTAGGTTTCTGAAGTACCTGCAATAATAACCGCATTTCCTGTTATTGTAATGGTTGAACTAACAGGTAATATAACGGTAACAGAAACCGAAGCAGTAGTTGAACAGCTACCAGAAGTGCCAGTAACCGTATACGCAGTAGTTGTAGCAGGTGTAACAGTAATCGGATTCGTAAGATCACCCGTACTCCATACAAATGAAGAAGCACCTGCCGCAGTTAAGGTAGCCGAATCACCCGCACAAATAGTTGTTGATGCTACTCCTGATACAGTTGAACTAATGGTTGTAGTTGGCGATGGGTTAACGGTAACGGTTGCAACAGCGGTAGACGAACAACCTAGCGAAGTACCTGTAACCGTATATGATGTAGTTGTAGCAGGTGTAACAGAAATCGGATTTGTAAGATCACCGGTAGTCCATGCATACGAAGTAGCACCCGCAGCAGTTAAGGTAGCCGCAGCACCCGCACAAATAGTGGGCGAATTAACCGTTGTTACTGGTAATGGATTAACGGTAACGGTAGCAACTGCTGTAGACGAACAGCCTGAAGTAGTACCTGTAACCGTATATGTTGTAGTCGTAGCAGGAGTAACAGAAATCGGATTTGTAAGATCACCGGTAGTCCATGCATACGAAGTAGCACCTGCAGCAGTTAAGGTAGCCGTAGCACCCGCACAAATTGTGGGTGAATTAACCGTTGTTACTGGAATTGGATTAACAGTAACGGTAGCAACAGCTGTAGACGAACAACCTAGCGAAGTACCTGTAACCGTATACGAAGTAGTTGTAGCAGGTGTAACAGAAATAGAAGTGGTGGCATCACCCGTAGTCCATGCATACGAAGTAGCACCTGCAGCAGTTAAGGTAGCCGTAGCTCCCGCACAAATAGTGGGCGAATTAACCGTTGTTACTGGAATTGGATTAACGGTAACGGTAGCAACTGCGGTACTTGTACAACCTGCAGCAGATGTACCTGTAACCGTATACGAAGTAGTCGTAGCAGGAGTAACAGAAATAGAAGTGGTGGCATCACCGGTAGTCCATGCATACGAAGTAGCACCTGCAGCAGTTAAGGTAGCCGTAGCTCCCGCACAAATTGTGGGTGAATTAACCGTTGTTACTGGAATTGGATTAACGGTAACAATAACTGTTGCTGTTCTTGAACAACCTGCAGCAGATGTTCCTGTAACCGTATACGTTGTTGTTGCAGCAGGATTTGCTGTTACAGAAGCTCCTGTTGTAGCACTCAAGCCTGTTGCAGGAGCCCATGAATAGGTTGATGCACCGCTAACTGTTAAGGTTCCTGAAGCACCTGCACAAATACTAATTGGTGAAACAGTGAGTGTTGGTAATGGATTAACGGTAACGGTTGACACAGCAGTACCGGTACAAGTACCGGATGTACCAGTAACGGTATATGAAGTAGTACTGATCGGAGAAGCCGTAACTGAAGAACCAGTTGTTGCGCTCAATCCTGCTGTCCATGCATACGAAGTAGCACCCGTAGCCGTTAAGGTAGCCGTAGCACCTGCACAAATGCTAGGTGAGTTAACGATCGGCGTAATAGTAGAAGTTCTACTAATAGTAAATGTTCCGGTTGTTGTTCCTGTTCCATAATAAGCAACATAAACATAATAGGTTACGCCACTGGTAGTTGTGAAAGTAGAGGATTCTGTGTAAAAACCTCCCCAACCATCTACGCATGCTTGTGAAGTTAAACTTCCGCAAGATCCATATCCGATGTACATACCAATATCCATGGTAGAGTAAGCAGAAACTGTGGTAGAAGACCCATCGCCAGTAAATTTATACCAAACTCCATATGTCCCAACGTAAAATGCACAACCAGGAATAGTTTCTGATACAGAACCGACTGTAGTTCCTGCTAAACTTGAAGTTCCACAAGGTAATAAGGTTGCTGCAGAACAGGCATCGTTGACTGGCGGTGTTACCGGACAATTTAATGTCCATACAACATTTCCTCCGCCAGATGATTCAGGGTCACCCATAATATAATAGGTTGTCCCTGCTGTTAAAAAGATATTGACATTGGCGTTACCGCCATTTGCATTAGTGATGTCATCTATACATGTCCAACCAGTCCCACTACAACCTCCAGACGCAGGTTTATAAAACCAATCAACATATCCAAAACTTGTTGGTTGTGATATTGTATAGTTTCCGGTGATTGTTGGTGTAAATGAATAAAGATATTCCTTTCCGGGAGTAGTGTATCCACATGATGTAGATACAGGATCATATGCTCCTGTTCCCGATGCTACTGTTAAATTATTGGAAGTACCACATGTAATTGTTGGTATCGTAGCACAAGGAATCCATGGTGTAATAGTAGTACAAGTTCTACTTATTGTGAATGTTCCGGTAATAGTTGAGCCCGGACCATAGTAAGCAATGTAAATGTAGTATTGAGTTCCTAATGTAGATGTAAACGTATAGGTTTCTGTACCTCCAGCTAATCCAACATCTTGTGAACTTACAATAACATAGGAACCACATGACACACCAGTCATAATTGTCATTTCATGGTCAAAACCAGCACCAGCAAGCGAACTTATCGTTGTGGATAGCCCATCTCCGGTAAATTTATACCAAACTCCGTAATTTGAACTATATCCCAAAGGGGCTGCTTCCGAAACAGTACCAACGGTTGTTCCTGCTAAACTTGAAGTTGGACAAGCTAATAAGGTTGCTCCAGAACAGGCATCGTTGGCTGGGGGGGCAGGAACAACTCCAATACAACACACACTCCTGGTTCTAGAAGTTGTAGAACTTCCACAACCAGTACCTGTATGTGTATAAAATCGAACAGGTCCTGTTATAGTAGCAACCCAAGTTATTCCAGCAGTTGTACTAGTTCCGGACGTATAAGCGGATGTTCCTCCACTATTACCTATTGTAATGAAGTCTGTTGCAACAGAACTTTTGAATTTATAGGTATTACCTGATATGACATTTACCGTTGAATACTCACCAGCATAACAAATAGTTGATATGGTTTGAAATGTACAAGTAGCTGCACAGGTTGGAGTAATTGACCCATACGCACCCCAAATTGCTGTTAAACATTGAGAATATCCTATAACCGAAAAACAAAAAAGGAGAATAGAAAGGGTTAGTTTTTTCATGGCGAATACGTTTTTTTTAAATCTATATGTAGAATAAAAATATTTGGATACCTATGTTCTATGCTGAGATATAATTAATGTCATACATCAACAGAAAAAAAATGATGGATAGTATTACGATGTAAAATGTTTTGCTTTTCATGACCATAGATTTTGCGCGTAAATAAAGAGTTTAAAGACTTTGTTGGTTTCGCTAAATATCGTAGTTTGTGCACTTCCAAATAATGGCAACAGCAGTAAAAGAAGTAGTAGTTTTTTCATATCTTATTCTTAAGTCATTTCTATTTGCGTGAATAAACTCCCTATTATTTAATCTCAGATTCACTAAAAGTTTAGTAATTGGGGACTCTCTTATTTGAAGAGCAGTTTATTAAAAAGTTAATTTAACGATAAGGGGCAGTAAAAAAATTGATTATTAGATAAATGGAAATGTTTTATCGAAGTTTGGGTATCTTGTCAACACAAATGGAATTTTTTAAAAAGAGGTGTTTTTGTAGTTACAAAACCTAGTTTAGTATCTGTTAGTCTAATTTTTTTATTCTTAAATCGTCTACTTTTATCCATTCTCCGAATTATCTTAGTCGATTAAATAATAATAGAAAGCCAGAGAATAATTTGAGTTTTATTTGTAGAAAAAACAGGTCAAAAATGATGGATGTTTGCGGAACACAATTTAAATTCATGGGGATAATATTTAAGCAATGAAAACGAATCATAAAATAACGATTGCGGTGTAACAGATTTTATGTATGATCAAAATGAAAGAAGCAACACTTACTACGAATCAGATTCAATGTGTCCTGAATTTTCAAGACCTTGTGTCCACGCCTTTTCATGCGGAAATGAATGCGATGTGCTGGACACGAAAATTAGCGGGAGATTTCTCGGAGCTTGCGAATAAGTTAGCACAAAAAGGAACGATAAGGGCAATTGATGAAGATGAACTTTTTGGACTTCAGTTGAGTGAACAGGGGATGCTTGCTCGCGAAATTCTTTTAAATGATTTGAAATTGTTTGAAGATTATGGCGCATCTCCAATCCTTAATCTGATCAATTGCTACGAGAGAGATCATCCCTCCGCGATTTTTCCAACCGATGTGTATTCTTTTCATGTTGATCGCTCACCAGTGCCGATTGACACCTTTTTATGCACTTATGTAGGCCAGTCGAGTGAACTATTGCCCAATTCGCAAGCCATACAAAAAGTGCTTGTTCCCGAAATACGTGATGAACTCAAAAAAAAATATCGTGGATCAGATGAAGGATTTGACTCATTTTTAAGCGAACATTTTTTTGATTTACATTATCAGGCAAAACCCGAGGCGCAACCAATCAGTTTAGGTCTTGGTCATATATGGAAGTTGGCGGTTGATCATCCTGGAAGTCAAGTTTTGCCCTGTCTGCACCGAGCGCCAGAGGAACATGGACAAACTCGTTTGTTGCTGATTTGTTGAGATTGTAATGGTACAGGAACCCCTAAGCGTTTAAAGAAGTTGGTGTATGCGTGATGGAATGCGAGTTTTATTTTATTACCGAGACAGGAACATTCTCAAATTTTTCAGCGTTCTCGGAATCTAAAAGGTAGTCTTTTAATGAAAACACAAGAGCTTTGCAGGAGGAATAGAGTTCTCTGTTTACATTGAATAAGGTGGAAACATCTTCTTCCTTCAAAATATTTTTCCCTGCATCTTTATAAGAATTATTTATTCTTACTTCGTAATCGGTTTTTGTTTCTTCCAATAATTTGCTAAGAGATTCGAAACACGCGTCTCTTTTTTCGGAAAGAAAAACAAGAAGTATTTGAGAATAAAAAGCATTTAATTGTGAACGAAACAATTGGTAATTGCCGAACTTAAGATCATTGATAGAGTTGCTGAATTCCTTTCTATCTAAAACAATGTCTTTCATTCCTTTCGCTGAATACATTGCATTTCTGACAGCAGCCATCAACTGATTCAGGTGGATCATGTCTTCTTTCTTCAGTTCTTCCTGCGCCATTTTCGAATAAAAGGTGAGAATTTCTCCTTCAGCCCGTTTGATGAGTTGGTACTTATCCATAAAGGAGAATGAATTAGTAGCGCGGTATTTTTGCTCGTAGTGTTTTTTGAACTCATTGTCAGTGGGCTGTTCCACGGCCAATTGAAAGGCTTCTAAATTCAACTGAATGATGCTGAAAATAAATAATCCTACTTCTTTTTCAACCATTTCAATTGCGGTATCAGAAATTTCGGGGCTCGTATTTTGCAAAAAATAAGTAGCTGTTTTTTCATTCCCTACAAATCGTTTTTCAAGAAAACTCCCGAAATAACCGAGAAAGTAATAGAACAGTATTACACCTGAAATATTTATAAATGTTTGGAAAGATACAAGGATCAATAAAGGATCATGTATTCCTATGCCCTCCCTTAACAGTTGAATGATGGGAACTAATAAAATAAAACCAAACAAGGAAGTGGCAATATTAAAAATGATGTTGCCAAATGCAACACGTTTTTTTGCAGGGATCCCTCCGATAGAACCGATGAATATTTTTATGGTGGTGCCAAGTTCGGCTCCTAATACCACCGCAACAGCAATTTCAATTGGGATGATTTGAGCATAAAGGGCACTCAAAACAATAACAACCGTTGCAGCGCTGGTTTGGATCAAAGCAGTAATCACAAATCCGATAAGAACAAAAACAATTCTGTTGTATGATAAATAAGGTGTAAAGTCGAATTCCCTTATCAAACCATCCATACTTTCTTTCATGAATTCCAGCCCTAAAAACAAAAGCCCGAAGCCCATGCAAAATTTAGCAATCTGATAGAATTTTTTTCTGTTTCGGAAAACAATCATGCCAATTCCTGCCAAGCCAATAATAGGCATGGTGAATTTTCCGATTTCCACTTTGAATCCTAAAAGCGCTACAATCCAACTATTGAATGTGCCACCAACATTTGCTCCAAAGGCCACCCCCAGTGCGTTGCGCATGGATAACATGCCTGCACCTACAAATGACAGCACCATTAAGTTTACGACGGAACTGCTTTGCAGGATTCCGGTAATGATGGTTCCGCTAAAAATTGCGCTTAATTTTTTTTTCGTGTGTTTTTGCAGAAATAATTTGAAAGCTCTCCCTTCCAATTGCTTGATGCTGTCCTCCAAATGAAACATCCCATAAAGAAACAATCCTAGTCCTGCAATAAGCTTCCAAAAATCTGAGGTCGTCACGTTATATTAAAATTAAAAAAGAATAATAATCAGCAAATAAGTTTGCCTAAAATTATACTTAATTATTGAATACTCATTGTTTATAAGGACTGTATTTTAACTGTATTTTATCAGTAAAATAAATCTGTTTCTTGATAAACATCATTCCCAAAAGGAAGCAACATTTTCTTTTTTTTAGTATGGCATGCATCCTCCTGCCAGAACTGAAACCTACCTTTTTATTTTTTATTTTGTTCTTTTAAAATCTTAGTCATTACTTGAATATTTTGTAAATTCGCCATCCTGAAACAAAATAATATGAAGAGCAAGCCTAGTTTTGATGAAATATATATGGAGTTAGCCGAAAATCTTGCGAAGCGCTCTCATTGTGTGAAAGCTCAGGTGGGTGCGGTGCTTACAAAAGACACTCGTATTGTTTCATTAGGATACAATGGCCCGCCAGCCGGCACTCACAATTGCGATATAGAATGGCCAAGTGAAGGGTGTCCCCGCGATAGCAAAGGCAGCTGTTCATTGGCATTGCATGCCGAACAAAACGCCATTCTATATGCATCAAAAAATAACGTAACGATAGAAGGCGCTACGTTATATGTTACGCTATCCCCCTGTATCTCATGCGCCAGAGTTATTTATACTACTGGTATAAAAAAAGTATTTTACCTAAACTCGTATGCAGATTTTAAAGGGTTGAAAAGTGATGAAGGAGTTGATTTTCTTCAGAAATTCGGAGTGGAAGTTGTACGATATAAAAAGTAGATCTACAGAAAAATGAATCGCCCTAAATTTTACATTTATCTTCCAGTCATCTTTTCGCTGGTATTGATCCTGGGGATCTTTATTGGAAGCACGTTTGGTCCGAACAATTCAAATAGGAGTGGTATCATTGGAACCGACGGCCAAAAAAACTTCAGTAAAATCGATGAAGTTGTTAGTTATGTAAATAATCAATATGTTGATACTATTAAAACCAACGATCTGATTGATAAAACAATCGAATCAATGCTTCAGAGTTTGGACCCCCATTCCGCCTACATCACTGCAGCAGAGTTATCAGCAACAAACGAACCCTTGCAAGGTAATTTTGAAGGAATAGGTGTTGAATTTAATATTGTTGATGATACGATAAGAGTTATTGCAGCCATTCCTGGTGGGCCTTCTGAAAAGGTGGGTGTGCAGGCGGGTGACAAGATCATTCAAGTGGAAGGCAAATCTGTTGCAGGAATAAAGATCACCAACAAGCAAGTGATGGAAAAGTTGAAAGGCACAGGTGGTTCAAAAGTTAAAATTAGTATGATGCGAAGAGGAAAATCCTCCTTAATCGATTTTACAATTACCCGAGGTACAATTCCAATTTACAGTATTGATGTTTCCTATATGGTTTCTCCTAAAACGGGATATGTTAAAATAAGCCGGTTTGCTGCAACAACGTATGATGAGTATATGGAGGCATTCGAAAAATTACAAAAGCAAGGCATGCAACAATTGATCCTTGACCTTCGTGGGAATGGCGGAGGCTACTTGAATACAGCTGTTGACATTGCGGATGAATTTTTAGGTGCAGGAAAAGAAATTGTTTATACCATAGGAAAGGCTAGGCCACGTAAGGATTATAAAGCAACAGCAAAAGGTAATTTCGAACATGGAAAATTAATGGTTTTGATAGATGATGGCTCTGCTTCGGCAAGCGAAATATTATCAGGTGCTCTTCAAGACAATGACAGAGCGACGATTATCGGGAGGAGGTCATTTGGAAAAGGGCTGGTTCAGGAACAAAGCGAATTTACGGATGGTTCCGCCATACGGTTAACGATTGCCCGTTATTATACACCAACCGGGCGCTGTATTCAGAAATCCTATGCTGATGGCTTGGAAGCTTATTATGACGAAGAAAACAGCAGATATGCAAATGGGGAATTAGAAAATGCAGATAGTATTAAACGAAATGATTCCTTGAAATTTAAAACGCCTTCAGGTAAAATTGTTTATGGCGGAGGGGGCATTACTCCCGATGTTTTTGTTCCGCTCGACACAACAGGGCGTTCAAGATATTTAAGCGAAGTATTATATACTGGTATTGTAAACGATTTTGCCTTTCAGTATGCAGATAAAGAAAGAACAACCTTAAAAGCATTCAAAACCGTTGCAAATTATAACCGGTTGTTTGTACTATCAGATGAAATTTTAAATGATTTTATCGTGTTTGCAGAAAAAAATAAGGTGAAGCGCAATGATAAAGAGATTGCAGCCTCCAAAAGTATTTTGAAGAATCAAATCAAAGCATTGATCGCCCGAAATGTTTGGAGCAGCGAAGGCTTCTATCAGGTTATCCAAAACGAGGATACTATTTTAAAGAAAGCGGTACAATTGATGAAATAGAATGTATTGCTGCATAAAAAAACCTCCCATTCAATTAATGGGAGGTTTTTTTTATACAATGCTACTGATTATTTTGCTTGCGCAGTAGAATCTGGTTTAGCAGCTGTAGAATCTGTTGTTGCAGGAGCCATAGCAGCAGCAGCAACCGCAGCTAATGAATCCATTTGAGCTTTAACCATTGCTTCTGCTTTATCTTTGTCAGCTTGGCTTGGTCCGCATGACATGATGCTTAATGCACCAGCAACGAATAACAGGGTGAAAATTTTTTTCATTTTGTTTGTTTTGTTTATGATTAATACTAGTATCTGAGCGCAAAGGTAGCTAAAAATGAACATCAGCAAAATGGATAATCCAACAATTGAACAATAATATAAACATCACAATGTTTAAAACCTCGAGATCGGAACAAATTAATCACTGTAAAATTTGCAGCTGAAGCAGTTAAAAATCTTACCTTTGAAATGAAAAAATAAATAATAATTCACCAATAAAAAATAAAAATATGGCTTTCGAATTACCTAAATTACCTTATGCGTATGATGCATTAGAGCCTTTTATTGATGCTCGTACCATGGAAATCCACCATTCAAAACATCATCAGGCTTATGTAACAAATTTAAACAATGCTATCGCCGGTTCAGAAACGGAAAAATTAAGTATTGAAGAAATTTGTAAAAATATATCCAACTATCCTGTTGCGGTAAGAAACAATGGAGGCGGACACTATAATCACTCTTTATTCTGGACGAGTATGGGACCGAACGCAGGAGGAGAACCTACAGGTGAGCTTGTAGCCGCTATTGTTAGCGCCTTTGGAACTTTTGCTGATTTTAAAACTCAATTTGCTGCAGCGGGTGCAACTCGTTTTGGATCTGGTTGGGCTTGGCTGTCTGTAAGTGGTGGCAAGTTGGTTGTTAGTTCAACGCCTAACCAAGACAATCCGTTGATGGATATTGCAGAAGTGAAAGGGACGCCAATTTTAGGAATGGATGTTTGGGAACACGCTTATTATTTGCATTATCAAAACAGACGACCTGATTATATCGCAGCTTTTTGGAATGTTGTTAACTGGAACGAAGTAGCAAAGCGTTTTAATGAAGCGAAATAATATCTAAACAAATAGAAAGGGGGTGTGTAAAAACATCCCCTTTTATGTTCTAGCCTATGCTCAAAATCAAGTATTCTGTTTTGTTTTTTTTTAGTCTATTATTACATCGTCAGACAGCATGCGCCATGTCTGTTGAAATAGGGGATAGCACATTGGTAAAAATAATTGCCCTGCATATAGATTCTATGGCATGTCAAAATAAAAATTTCTTTACAGATTCATTGCATCAAAAAAAAGATACCGCAAAAGAAATCAGAAAGAAAAAAATTGTCTCAGCCATTTTTGCTTTCCCATTTCCGTTCGGTTTCATGGGGGCTCACCGAATAATGTTAGGAACTTCACCCTGGGTTCCTGTTGTATATGTTGCTACATTTGGGGGGTGTTTTGGGTTGCTTCCGCTGATCGATTTTTTTGTGATTACTTTCAGTAAGGATATAGAACAATATGAAAATAATCCGCATGTTTTTATGTGGGTGAAGTAGATCAAAAAATTCAATTCAATGAAAGTAGGTTTGTTTTTCGGTTCGTTTAATCCAGTCCATGTTGGTCACATGGTTCTTGCCAACTATATGTTAGCATATACTGACCTGGAAAGAATTTGGTTTATTGTGTCGCCTCATAATCCGCTCAAACAAAAAAATTCATTGTTGCATGAGCGAGATCGTTTGCAAATGGTTACGCTTGCTATCGGAGATAATAATAAAATGAAGGCAAGCAATATCGAATTTAAACTTTCTCAGCCTTCTTATACTGTAAACACGCTTGCGCATCTAAAGGAAAAGTATCCAAGTCATGATTTCGTTTTAATAATGGGCGCAGATAATTTGGAGAATTTTCATAAGTGGAAAAATTACGAAGAAATTCTGAAGCAATATGAATTATATGTTTACCCACGCCCTGATACGAATGGCGGATTGCTTATGGACCATAAAAAAGTAACATTGGTAAACGCACCTTTGATGGAGTTGTCTTCCACTGAGATCAGAAAGGCAATCAAAGAAAAAAAGGACGTTCGTTACTTTGTTCCCCCTGCTGCTTGGGAATATTTAAAAGAATCTCATTTCTATGAGAAATAAAAAAAGCGTTCCACATTTCTGCAGAACGCCATTTAAAAATTTTAATAAACAGCTCCTAGTTCGAAGATCCCAGATCAAATTTTAATGCATTGTCAAAGGCCATTTCTATTTCGCCTTCAGCAACAATTCCGTGTCCAATAGTTAATCCGGTTTCTTTAGGCGAAAGCGCTTTTTTGCTTGCTTTAATTGCAGCAATAGGCGTAACGCTTAATCCGTTTAATTCTATTCTCAATTCTTTCAAACACATACCTAAAGCAATCGCTTTTTGAGTATTGGTAATGATGAACTCAACATCAATTTCATCGCTAGATGTTCTTGATTTTACGGTAAAGTCGATTTTGTTTTCAATGCAGTAGTCAATTAATGAAGAAACATTTTTTTTCTTCACTGTTACTGATGGAGTTGCTTCGTTCATAAAACTCATGGCAAAATTTTTAAATTGTTTATTAATTGAATTTAATAACCAACATAAAGTTACCTAATTGCAACAGGAAAATCAAATGAACATATTAACAGATTTTTAACCGAAAAAAGGGCAGGGTGTTAATAGTCGAAAAGGGAACAAAATGGTGAAAATAACAGAAAAATGCGTTAAAAAAGGCAAAAAAGAATCAGTTTTGATTGTTTTTTGCCTTTTTTTGATAAAAAATGAAAGAGGGGTAAATTAGTTTTTAACTAAACTGAGGATAGAATCAAAGATCCATCGCCCATCAATATTACTTAATTCCCCATCTGTTGCTCTTTCGGGGTGTGGCATCATACCAAAAACATTTTTTCCGGCATTGCAAACACCTGCAATATTCTCAGTTGCACCATTCGGGTTAGAAGCATCTGTTACCTTGCCATTTTCATCGCAATAGCGGAAAATAATCTGACCATTCGCGTTTAATTGTTTAATGGTTTCAGCATCGGCATAATACTTCCCTTCGCCATGAGCGATAGGAATTTTCAGTGCTTTGTTAAGCGGAACTTCAGATGTTATTAAGGTTGAATTGTTTTCAGCTTTGATGTAAACATTTTTACAAATAAATTTTCGCTCATTGTTATGCAACAAGGCTCCAGGAACTAATCCTGCTTCACATAATATCTGAAATCCATTGCATACGCCTAATACATAACCTCCTTTGTTTGCAAATTCAATCACTTTTTCCATGATTGGAGAAAATCGTGCAATTGCCCCGGAGCGAAGATAATCGCCAAATGAGAACCCTCCAGGAAGTACAATAAAATCGCACCCTTTTAGGTCGGTGTCTTTGTGCCATAATTCAACAACCTCTTGTCCCATTATTTCTCTGAGAACATAAATCATATCCTGATCACAGTTTGATCCTGGAAAAATAACTACTCCAAATTTGCTCATGAAAATCGATTAAAAAACGTTATTAAAAATGAGACTACAAAGTTAGAAATAAAACAAGCTTAATTGTTGTTTCTTAATAGATTGTTCAAAAAAAGTGGACAATCAAGTTGAAAAAAATGGAGGACAATAGCAATAGAAACAAGAATTCTGCCCACCATTGCTTTTTAATATTGGCAAAATAATTTCCACAAAATACAGCTGTCGGAATCACTATTGGAGCAAAATACTTTGTAGCGATTTCCGGTGCGATAAAAATAGACAATGCCGAAAAGAAAAAGAACCAGATTAATAAAACGATTGATTTCTTTGTTTTTTGAGAGCCAATCCCACCCCCCTGAAATAGTTTACCAATTGAAAATAAAAGTATGAGCCAGCCTGTGCCAATCATAAAATAGAAGCTTTTGGGTAGTGCCTGAGTTATTTTTTCGTGACTCAGCGAGAAAAATATTTTATCGAAGAAAAGAGCATCAAGTTTGTCCTTCCAGAAGTAAATCGTAATCACAAAAATATATGGAATCAGGGCCCCTATAAACGAGATCAGCCATTCGCGCCAATTAAACGGACGCATTAAAATTAATCCAACTCCGAGTAAAGGCAAAAAAACGACACACGGGAAATAAAATAAACTGGCAATAGAGATCAAAAAGCCAGCATCAAAGGCCTGTGAAAAGGCGTTGTCCTTGCGATAGGATGTCAACAATTTATGGATAGCAAATAAGATAAAAAGATTTGCAAATAAGGGAGGGCTGAGCAATAGCATATCATTGTTATTGCTAATAAAAAGAATATAAAAAAGTGCCGGAAGGTAAGATTGTTTGCTTACAACTTCATTTTCATTAACAATATAATTTAGCAAAAAGGCTTCACCAACAACCAGAATAAATGCAATAAAAGTTCCAAGCCATGGAGCGTTTGAGAATAGTTCGCCTGCCAATTCATAAAGAGGCATTGTGTGATTAACAGGAACAACGGCAGGTGAAATAAAACCGAAAGCCCAAATTGCGAGAGCAAAAAGAGGCAACAGTATTAATGCGGAAGCATTGTTGGATTTAAAAAATCGTATAAACATAATTCAGCAGCTAAAATTAGGCTAATTTTATTATTGTTTATTAATAAAATTTGTACATTTGAGCACAATATTTAAAAATTAAAAGCAATGATGACAGATATATTTAACGGACTAGGACATTTTTTTCAATGGACATTTCAATTTATGCCTGCTTTAGGTAATAAGCCGAACATTCTTTTTTGGATGGTAATTGTAAGTTTGGTGATTACTTGGTTGCGTATGCAAAAGAAGTTTAATAAAGAAGCAAAAGAAAAAGGTACGTTAGAATAAATCGACCTTACTATTTATATTAAAAAACCCCGATACAATTTGTATCGGGGTTTTTTTGTCTGTCATTTATTATTTCAAATCGTTTCCGATGTCTCTTCTGTAATATTTTCCTTTGTATTGAATTTGTTCGGCATTCGCAAACGATTTTTTTAATGCTTCTTCCATGGTATCACCAAATGATGTAATTGCAAGAACTCTTCCGCCATTGGTAACAATGTTGTTTCCATCTTGTCTTGTTCCGGCGTGAAACGCTAAGCTATCCACCACTTTGTCAAATCCGGTCATCACATCCCCTTTCAAGTATTCTTCGGGGTAACCGCCAGCCACTAGCATTACAGCGGTCGCAAAGCGCGAATCTGTTTCAAATGTTTTCTCGTGAAGCGTTCCGTTTCCTACTCCTTCAAAAAGATCTAGCAAGTCAGATTTTATTCGAGGGATAACCACTTCCGTTTCCGGATCGCCCATACGCACATTATATTCTATCACTTTGGGTTCGCCATCCATATTCATCAAACCGATAAAAATAAAGCCTTTATAAGTTATGCCTTCCTTCTTTAATCCCTTGATAGTTGGAATGATCACGCGCTCTTCTACTTTTTTGATGAAGTCAGCATCGGCAAAAGGGACAGGAGAAACAGCGCCCATACCACCTGTGTTTAATCCTGTATCACCTTCACCTATGCGTTTGTAATCTTTTGCGGAAGGTAATATTTTGTAGGAATTTCCATCTGTCAAAACAAAAACAGAAAGTTCAATCCCTTTAAGAAATTCTTCGATTACTACTTTTGAAGATGCGTTTCCGAATTTTGCATTCGCAAGCATTTCAGTTAATTCACTTTTCGCTTCCGATAATGTAGTAGGAATGACAACCCCTTTCCCTGCTGCTAATCCATCCGCTTTTAAAACATAAGGAGGTGTTAATGTTTCCAAGAATTTTAATCCTTCAGCTAAGGTATCTTTTGTAAATGTTTCGTATTGAGCAGTTGGAATATTATGGCGAAACATAAATTGTTTTGAAAAATCTTTACTCCCTTCCAATTGAGCTCCATCCTTTTGTGGTCCTATTACCGGAATGGTTTTTAACTGAGCATCATTTAGAAAAAAATCATGAACCCCTTTTACTAAAGGATCTTCGGGGCCAACAACAATCATTTTTATTTCATTGTCCAACACATATTTTTTGATTGCTTCAAAATCAGTTGCTGAAATAGAAACATTCGTTCCAACGAGAGCCGTTCCTGCGTTCCCTGGAGCAATAAAAAGCTTTCCAACTTTCTTGCTTTGAGCCAATTTCCAGGCGAAAGCATGTTCGCGTCCGCCAGATCCAAGAATTAAAATATTCATGTGATAAAAATTTTTGCAAAGAAACGAATTTTTTACTGCAGAGCGGCAATAGGACTTCGGGAAAAAAGAAGGTCTTTTGTATTACCTTTGTAGAATGATTCTTCAGCCAAAAATATTTGATACAGCAAAAATAATAGCTGCGCAAAGTACCCGTTTAGGTGGAATTAGTCCAGAACCATTTAATTCATTGAATTTAGGCTTGTCTGTGAATGATGATGAAAAAAATGTTTGGAAGAACCGAGAATTATTTTTTAGGAGCCTAGGAGTTGAATTAAGTCAAGTGTCCCGGTGTTATCAGGTGCATGGCGATGCGGTATTGGTTGTTGATAAACCTGTAACCAATGAAAAATACGATGCGCAGATAACCAATAAGCCAAACATATATTTAGCGGTATCAGTTGCTGATTGTACCCCTATCCTAATTCATGATACAAAAAACAATGCAGTTGCTGCAATTCATGCAGGATGGAGAGGAACGGTGGGGAAGATTGTAAGCAATGCCTTGCAGCTGATGAAAGAAAATTATGGGACAGACGGAAAAGATTGCAAAGCTTTTATTGGTGCATGTATTAGCTATGAAAATTTTGAAGTAGGCGAAGAGGTTGCAGTACATTTTGATGATCTGCAAAAGAGTTTTGATTCAGCAAGGCAAAAATGGTTTGTGAATTTAAAGGAAGCAAATAAAAAGCAGTTGTTGGATTTTGGATTAAGAACTGAAAACATTGAAATAACATCGTATTGTACGGTTACTAATAACGATACTTTTTTTTCTCACAGAAAGGAAAATGGAAAAACAGGAAGAATGATGGCGGTGATCGGAATAAAATAATTCCTCTCCCTCTCCTTCGTATTTGCTTAGGAAGATAAGAGAGGAATTGGGTCATAATTTTATAATGGAATATTTCCGTGTTTTTTCTTCGGTAGCTTAGCCACTTTATTTTTTAGCATGCTAAAAGCTTTGATCAATTTCTCGCGCGTGTCTTCCGGTTTTATTACTTCATCAACATAACCTCTTTCTGCAGCACGATAAGGGTTGGCGAAATGTTGAATGTATTCTTTTTCTTTCTCGGCTAATTTTGCAACAGGATCTTTTGCGGCCGCAATTTCATTTTTAAAAATGATCTCTGCAGCTCCTTTTGCACCCATTACCGCAATTTCAGCTGTTGGCCATGCGTAATTCATATCGGCACCTATGTGTTTGCTGTTCATTACATCATATGCTCCACCATAAGCTTTACGGGTAATCACAGTCACTCTAGGAACAGTTGCTTCACAGAAGGCATATAATAATTTAGCTCCGTTTGTGATGATGCCATGCCATTCCTGATCTGTTCCGGGTAAGAATCCCGGTACATCTTCAAACACTAACAAAGGAATATTAAAACTATCGCAGAAACGAACGAAACGGGCTGCTTTGGTGGATGAATTGATATCCAATACTCCAGCTAAAAAGGCAGGTTGATTGGCCACGATACCAATGCTTTTGCCTGCTAATCGTGCGAAACCAACTACAATGTTTTCTGCAAAATTTTTGTGAACTTCCAAAAAGGATTCAGCATCTATCACGCCATTAATTACGTCACGAATGTCGTAAGGTTGATTTGGATTCTCCGGGATGATTGTGTTTAATTCGGGACGCTTTTCGTTTCCATTGCTCTCGTAGGCAACACATGGTGCATCATCTTCGCAATTGGATGGCATATAACTCAGCAAAGCTTTGATATTGTTAATGCAAGCTATTTCATTCGCACATGAAAAATGTGTTACTCCGGATTTTGTAGAGTGGGTAGACGCGCCTCCTAATTCTTCTGATGTTACTTCTTCATGCGTTACCGTTTTTACTACGTTGGGTCCTGTAACAAACATGTAGGAGGTGTTTTCTACCATCATGATAAAGTCGGTTATGGCAGGAGAATAAACGGCCCCCCCTGCGCATGGTCCCATGATTGCAGATAGTTGCGGAACAACTCCTGAAGCCAATGTATTTCTATAAAAGATATCGGCATACCCTCCTAATGATACAACACCTTCTTGTATGCGTGCTCCGCCACTATCATTCAGGCCAATAACAGGTGCGCCATTTTCCATGGCAAGATCCATGATCTTACAAATTTTTTCGGCATGTGTTTCAGATAATGATCCTCCAAAAACGGTAAAGTCCTGCGAATAAACATACACTAATCGGCCATTGATATTTCCATATCCAGTAACAACACCATCTCCTAAATATTTTTCGCGTTCAAGTCCGAATTCATTTGAACGATGGGTTACAAACATCCCGATCTCTTCGAACGTCCCTTGATCCATTAAAAAATGAATGCGTTCGCGGGCAGTTAATTTACCTTTTTTATGCTGTGATTCGATTCGTTTTACTCCACCACCTAATTGCGCTTCTGCTATCTTTTTTTCTAAATCTTGAATTTTATTTTTCATGCGATGTATCCGTTTACTTTTTATATAACCAAGTTTTCAAAAATAACTAAATTATTCGTGTTTTTCTCTAAAAAATGCACATTGTGGATGATTTATATTTTCTACTTTTGAGTAAATAAAATCGGGCAATGCAGATCAATTTAGATAAAATAGATTTTAAAATATTGAGAATACTTCAGGAGAATGCAAAGATCACCAACCTCCAGTTGTCGGGAGAAGTAGGTCTTTCACCTGCACCAACTTTGGAACGGGTAAAAAAGTTGGAAAACGCAAAATTGATCAAAGGTTATTATACTGAAGTTGATGAAGAGGCCTTAGGAATTGGTATTAAGGCCATCATTCAAATCACACTTACCCGTCAAGTGGAAAATGCGATCAGTAATTTTAAAAAGGAGATCAACCAGATGCCTGAAATCATGGAATGTTATCAGGTAACCGGTAATGCCGATTATATTTTGATTGTGATGTTAAAAGATATTCGTGATTTCGAATCGTTAATAAGCACTCGGCTGAGTAAAATGGAAGAGATTGGTCAAATGCAAACGATGATGATACTTTCAAAAGTTAAAGATTCAAAAGTGTTACCACTCAATTATTAATATAAAATGAATATAGAAGAGCTGAGGGAATATTGCATTTCAATAAAAGGCGTTCAGGAAGACTTGCCATTTGGTCCTGATATTTTAGTATTTAAAGTGATGGGGAAACTATTTCTATTAACAGGTTTGGACAATCATCCAATTCAATTCAATGTGAAATGCGATCCTGAAAAAGCGGTTCAATTAAGAGAACAGTTTCCATGCGTTCTTCCGGGCTATCATATGAACAAAAAGCATTGGAACACAATCATCCTTGATGGCTCTGTAAATGATGAGCTTTTAAAAGAATGGATTAAGGATTCATATGATCTTGTATTTTCTGGCTTATCTAAAATTCAACAAAAGAAATTTGCCGAAATGAAATGATCTGAAAGGGTTAAATTTATTGTAGTTTTGTAAATATTCAATAATTCAAATGAAAAAGATAGCACTATATTTTATTCAAGGAGTCATTATTACAGTTCCTGTTGCCATTACAGCTTTTGTGCTTTACAAAATAGTTTCATTGGTAGGCTCCTTTTTTAGTCATTTTGGTTTAATTGTTAATCCTGTTATCGATCCATTTATTGTAATGGGTAGCGCACTCGTTTTGATTTTTTTAATGGGATTGTTAGGCTCATCAATTATTTTACGTCCCCTGTTTTCAATTCTTGATCATGCATTGGAGCATACCCCTGTTGTAAAAACAATTTATTCGTCTATAAAGGATTTTCTTTCTGCTTTTGTTGGCAGTAAGAAGCGATTTAATAAGCCTGTATTGATCACCATAAATAAGGAAAATAATATTCAGCAATTAGGATTTATAACACAGGAGGATCTTTCGGAACTAAAAATTTCCAAAGGAACAATGGCTGTTTACATCCCTTTATCATACTCTTTTTCAGGAAATTTGCTGATTGTTCCGGTTGATCATATCACTCTTGTTGATGCGTCCTCAGCAGAAGTAATGAAATTCATTATTTCGGGAGGTGTAACGGATATTGACGAATAATTTTTATTCTAAAAAGATTTTTGTATTTTTCAGATGCAATCATAAAAACAAACAGATGAAAAGAATATACACTTTTGCGATAGCTTTAACAGTAGGATTTTCAGCTTCTGCACAAAAAATAAAAGTTTCTGAATCAGTTGAAAACATTGGAGGTGCAAGCCACAATGCATTAGCCGTTACTTTGTATGGCGTGAGCCCATCAGATGCTGAAGATGCATTTCGTTCATTTATGAAAACCTATGATGGAAAAAGATCATCAAAGAACGGAGAAATTTTTATTGACCATGCAACAATTAAGGAAATGGGAAATAATTCCATTGATGTGTATGGAAAAGCCATTGGAAAAAAAGGGAATCCTGAAATAAAATTTATTGTTGCATTTGATCTTGGCGGAGCCTATTGCAATTCAGGACAACATAAAGATCAATATAAGGGAGCAGAAAAAATTGTTAAAGATTTTGCTTTGAAAACGACGAAAGATGCAATCGCTGAAAATCTGAAAGCAGAACAAAAGGTAGAAAGCAAATTGGAAGACGATCAAAAAGGACTGGAGAAAGACAATAAAAACTTGAATGATGATATTGAAAATTATACAACTAAAATTAAAAAAGCGGAAGACGATATCGTTAAAAATAAATTAGAACAAGAAAAAAAGAAAGCTGCTATTGAAGCGCAGAAGAAAGTGGTAGCAGACATTGACAAAAAATTGAAAGCGGTAGAATAAAAGTCAATAGCTTGATGAACGAGTAGCCCATTGTTTTATTAAAACAATGGGCTACTTGCATAAATTAGAACACTGAAATGTTGTTAGTTTAAGCAATACATTTTACCTGGTAATGATTTTACTACTCCAGAGAACTCCAATGTTAATAATATCCCAGATACCTTACTCATTGGGAGTTGGCAGATTAAACAAAGGTCATCAATTGCAATGCAATCTTTTTCTTTTAAAGCGGTCACTAATAGTTCTTCTTCTTTACTAAGTTCTAAGAATAGCTTTTTTTGTCGCGGCGCATTTTTAATGTCTGCTTTTTCCCACCCCATTATATAAACAATATCAGCAGCAGATTGAATAAGGGCTGCTTTGTTTTGCTTGATCAGATTGTTGCAACCAACAGAACAAACATCGTCTACCCTCCCAGGAAAAGCAAATACATCACGATTGTAACTATTGGCAATATCTGCGGTGATTAATGAGCCACCACCAACTTTTGATTCGATAACAATTGTGGCATCTGAAATACCTGCTACAATTCTGTTTCTTCGTGGAAAGTTTTCTCTGTCTGGAATTGTATTACTAGTGAAGTCGGTGAGCCAACCACCTTTTTCAAGCATTTTGGTGGCTGTAGACGAATGAAGAGGTGGGTAAATTTGATCTAGGCCATGCGCTAATCCGCAGACGGATGAGAGGTTATTATTTAATGCCGCTTTGTGTGCACAAATATCAATGCCATATGCAAGTCCACTTACAATGATTGGATTATGAATAGCCAGATCAGCAATTAGTTTTTCGCATATTTTTTTTCCATATTCTGTTGCTTCGCGTGTCCCGACAATACTGATTATCTTTTCAGAATTGAAGTTGGTCTTCCCTTTAAAGTATAACATTACGGGACTATCTTCACAATGTGATAATCTTTTCGGGTAATTTGAATCGAGATAGAACAGCGGCGAAATTTCATTTTTTTCGATGAATATCATTTCTTCTTCTGCTCTTGCAAAAACATGGTGATTGATAATTGCATTTGCATGAAAATTTCCTATCCCGGGAATTTTTTCCAACGCAACCTTTTTCTCCTTAAATACTGCTTCAACTCCCCCGCAATAAGAAACAATACGCTTTGCAAGGATATCTCCGATGTTTGGAATGAGACTCAACGCAATTTTATATTTCAAATTTTCTCCCATACTTTTAATAAAAAAAATAGTTTGTATATTGCACTATAGTATTCGCAAATCTATTAATTAAACTATGTCACGTTGTTTTTTTTAATAGATTTATAACGAGTATTAACGCATAAATTGTTTGGAAATGGCAGGGAAGTGTATAAAATAATTTTTTGTAGAATTCTTTATTAAAGTAAAACCAACTATTTATTTATGAAAAAAATCTTTACTCTCCTATTTCTTTTTAATGGTTCGTTATTTGTTTTTGGCCAAGATGCCTATTTGAAAGGAACTATCTCTGATAGCAAGACAAAAGAAACCATAGTTGGGGCCTCCGTTATTATTGACAATTTGTATGCTACAACTACCGATATTAATGGGTTGTTTTCGATTAAAACCACAAGCGGAAACCATAAAGTGGAGTTTAAGTTTGTGGGCTATACCTCTCAGGTAAAAACGATCGAGTTAAAAGAGAATGAAACCAGTCAGATGAATGTGGCGCTCGAGCCGGAATCTAAACAGCTAGACATTGTAGTTGTTTCTGCCGGAAGATTTCAACAGAATTTAAATGAAGTAACGGTTTCAATGGAAGTGTTGAAGCCTTCTTTAATTGAAAATAAAAGTATTCAATCGGTTGATAATGCAATCGATCAGGTGCCGGGTGTAAACGTTATTGATGGCCAAGCAAACATTAGAGGTGGAAGCGGATTCAGTTACGGTGCAGGAAGTAGAGTATTGGTGATGGTGGATGAGATGCCAATGCTGACAGCGGATGCGGGCGATGTAAAATGGAATTTTTTGCCGATAGAAAATTGCGAGCAGATAGAAGTTATCAAAGGTGCTTCTTCAGCCTTATTCGGTTCTTCAGCAATGAACGGGGTAATAAACTTCCGTACAGCCTATGCAAAAGAAGATCCCGAAACGAAAATAAATTTTTTCGGAGGGGTTTACGATAAACCAAAAAGAAAGGAAATGGTGTGGTGGGCAGATGGCGACCCTACCTATGCAGGCGTCAATTTTTTTCATGCTCAAAAAATAAATAAATTAGATTTTGTTGTTGCAGGAAACGTATACAATGATGATGGCTACCGTTACTTAGAAACAGAGCAGCGCTATCGCACAAATATCAATCTGCGCTATCGTTTTGATAAAAAATTGGAAGGCTTGCAAATTGGAGTAAATGCAAATACGATGCGCACCAAAGGTGGCTTGTTCCTTATCTGGGAAAATGCCGATTCAGGTGCATATCGCCCTGTCGGAGGCGATGTTAGTCATTATACTACTTACCGTACCAATGTCGACCCGTTTATTACATACAACACAAAACACAATGGACGGCATACCCTACGAACTCGTTTTTTCAGAACGATTAATTTAAATACGACCGATCAAGAATCTACCGCTGATGTATATTATTCAGAGTATCAATATCAAAAACATTTTGAAAAAGGATTAACAACTACGTTCGGTGCAGTATATAATTATAATGAAGTGCATTCGGGACCATTGTATGGAACCCATTTCAGTAACAATGCTGCTATGTTTACGCAGATAGATAAAAAGTGGGACCGCCTTTCCATTTCATTAGGTTTGCGAGGAGAATACTATAAAACCGATTCTGTTGAGACACGTGAAGATGTTTATTTTTTGATGGATCGATCTAAACCAATCGCCAAAGAAACAAAAGTAAAACCTGTTTTTCGTGCGGGGATTAATTACCGTGTTGCACAAGCTACATTCTTAAGAGCATCATTCGGGCAAGGTTTTAGGTTCCCTTCAGTTGCCGAAAAATTTATTATGACGAGTGCGAGTGGTCTTGACATTTATCCGAATGACAGCCTGAAACCGGAAAGCGGTTGGAGCACTGAAATAGCTGTAAGACAAGGGTTTGTTTTTGGTGAATGGAAAGGATTTGTGGATGCAGCACTTTTTTGGACAGAATACAATAGCATGATGGAATTTTCTTTTGGGCAGTTTGGTCCTCTGATTCCTCCCTATTCTTCTCCTCATCAGTTAGGTCTTGGATTTCAGTCTCAGAATATTGGTAACACGCGTATATCGGGGTTGGACATGTCGATAGCCGGACAAGGGAAGATAGGTCCTGTAAATGTTAATCTTTTACTTGCTTATACCTATATAGATCCTATTCAAACTGATTTTAATGAAGCAGTTGATACCAGCCGTAATTCTGCCAAAACAAATATTTTAAAATATAGATACAAACATTCCGGGAAAGCGGATGTAGAGTTGGGGTATAAAAAATTCACAACAGGAATAAATATGCGCGCAAATAGTTACATGGAAAATGTAGATGCATTTTTTATTCTTGCTTTCGATGGATTGAAAGAATACCGTAACGTTCATGATAAAGGCGATGCAATTTTTGATTATCGACTTTCCTATCAATTAAACAAAACTGCGAAAATTTCATTTATCGTCAATAATATTTTTAATCGCGAAGTAATGGGTCGTCCAATGGATATTCAGGCTCCACGCGTGTATGCTTTTCAATTAACAATAAAATTATAATTTTAAAAACAAAAATTAAAAACAAAAACATGTCAATAATCCGCCCTTTCAGTTTCAAAAAATGGATCGATGAAAATCGTCATTTGTTAAAGCCACCGGTAGGTAATAAAGTTGTTTTTGAGAACACCGAATTTATTGTAATGGTAGTTGGAGGACCTAATTCTCGTAAAGATTATCATTTTAATGAGAGCGAAGAATTTTTTTATCAGTTAGAGGGAGATATCGTAGTAAAAATTCAGGAAGACGGAAAAGCAGTGGATGTTCCCATCAAAGCAGGGGAAATATTTTTATTGCCTCCTCGTGTTCCGCATAATCCGGGAAGAGGTGCAAATACTATTGGATTGGTTATGGAGCGTAAACGTAGAGAAGGAGAGCAGGATGGGTTGATGTGGTTTTGCGAAAAATGCAATACTCCGCTGTATGAAAAAAAATTCATGCTTACCAATATCATGACTCAGTTTCAGGATACATTCACCTACTTTTATGGGAACCTCGATCTTCGTACGTGTAAAAAATGTGGGCACGTGATGGAGCCCCCTGCATTGGCAAAAGAAGAAAGTTCACATTAGTTCCAACTGATATTCACTTTTTTGCACGAAAGCGCAAGCCAAAAATGTGGGATAGAATAAATTTGCCTAGCAAATGGATATTGTTGTACCTAACGTCGGTTTGCGTGTAGGCGATGTTGCCTTGTGTTGCGCCTGCGGCAAGGCTATGGCGCTTGCACGCTGTTATGCCCAGTATTAAATTGATTTACTGTATAATTCTTTCCAACGAAGATCGGTTTGCTGGTCAACCCATTGTTTTGATTTATAGCCCCCACTCCTTACACTTTGGTTAATAAATCGGCCAAGTCCAGGAGTATATTGAATTGAATTGTTTGTATTTATTTTTGCATATACACCATCAGAAAGTTTAAAAACACCATTTAATCCCTTGAATGAGAAACCATCTATATTACCTGATGGAACTTTACCATATTCAAGAACAGATACACCACCATTTTCGCCGATTATATAAACTGGTAAATTGCATTGGTTTTTAATTAACCGACCTCCCTTTGCAATATCAATTAATTGTAGTGCTCCGGCTATCATTGTCCCAATACCGATGAATCGATGGTTATTATTGGGGCTGAGTGCTAAGGTAAACCCTAAAATTGACCCGATAGCTGAGCGTGTATAAGGATCCACGCTTGATTCATTTAACTTTAACATCGAATAAGATGTCCCAGCTGAAATTGCTGTTATTATTTTATTATTCATTTTTTCTTTTAACTATTGATTTACAAATATTTTGCCAAATATGATATCTGACAATTTGCCTTAATATTTGGCATTACGGTTTCAGGCTACACGCAGTGCGGAATAAATAACCACAAAACTGTCTTGAGCGAAAACCTTTACCTGCCTGCCGGCGGGCAGGTTAAATGTACTGAACTATATTGCAAATGCAAAAAATAATGCGCGGAGCGCACCTTTAAAAATGCATTTGCAACTTGCACAAACTCCGCATTGCGTGTGAGCCTGTGTTATGGGCTGGCATATTTCCAAATGTGGTTTTAATTATTAACTAAAATCTTTTGTCGTGGTATAGAAAAACGACTAACACAATATGAGTCAAGTTCAAAATTTTTGGGTTGTAACAAAACCAACAAAACGTTCCACGCTGATTGACATTCTGTTTAGTGCAGATATGAAACGAATGGAATTACAGTTTAAAGGAGGCTTGTCTGGAAGCCAAATTATCGGTACATTTACAACGAAAAATGAGGCTGAAAAAGTGGCTAAAGTGGCGTTATTAAAAGCAGGGGCAATTACAAAACTTTAATCCAAAAAAGTAGTGCAATGTATTTATTACACTACTTTTAAAATCAAATCATCAAATGGGAAAACATTTAAAAATACTTACTGCTGAATATTTAAACGAGTATTCAACTAAACTTAATATTGACTGGTTCGATGTGTTTAATCAATTTAGAACAAAAAACTTTTATTCTAAAGATGATTTTGAATACTACGTACAATCTTCTGCAACATATTCATCAAATATTGAAGGAAATAGTATAGACATTGATACATACTTAAAAAATAAAAAATTTAAAGTAAAGTCTAAGCCAAAAGAAATGACTGAAATTGACGATTTAATTCTTGCATATAATTTTGCAATGAAGAATAAATTAAGTCAAACAACATTTTTAGAAATTCACAAGATTTTAAGTAATACTGTTTTGACGCTAAAAAGTCAAAAAGGCAAGTTGAGAAATCAACAAGTCGGTATTTTTAGCAGTGGCAAAGTTGAATATTTGGCTGTTGAACCTAAGTTTGTCAAGGAAGAATTTACAAAGTTATTTTTTGATATAAAAGAACTAATAAGTAGAGATTTGTCGCATAAGGAAATATTTTATTATGCTTCTATGATACATTTAATATTTGAAAAAATACATCCTTTTATGGATGGAAATGGTCGCGCTGGTCGTTTATTAGAAAAATGGTTTTTATCAGAAAAATTGGGGGAAAATGCTTGGTCAATTCAAAGTGAACGTTATTATGCAAAACACAGGTCAGAATACTATCAAAAAATTCATATTGGATTTAATTATTACGCATTAAAAATGGAAAGGTGTGTGCCATTTCTTTTGATGTTGCCAATGTCATTACGGTCTGCTTAATGCTTGCCCATAACGGTTTCAGGCTACAAGAAGTTGGCGATTTCGAAGCACTAAACTGTCTGCCAGCACAAAACTTCATTTAACCACTGAACCGCCAATTTCTTTTAGGTGCTGTTATGTGCTGCCCTTTTTTCCTGCATATCATTCTTTAATTAATTTAATCATTTCGCTGTCAACTTTCAGGAAGTAAAGCCCCTTTGTCAAATTTGAAAAATCTGTTTGCTCAATTTTTGACCCCCTCCAGATTATCTGCCCAATTGAATTTAATAAAATATAGTTTTCCAAACCTATTGTGTTTGTCAATTTGATTTTGTCAGTAAAAGGGTTGGGATATACTTTCAAGTTTACCTTTTCGGGAATATTATTAATTCCTGATGTCAAGCATGTGGTTGTATAATTCTGAAAGAATTGCCACATTAAATATGTTGCACTAAACTGATTGCTAACTGTTACCCCTCCTGTTGCTTGTCCTCCAGGCCAAGAGTGTTCACCGTCATAACTCACATATTGTTCAATAATCGAGTTGCATGAACAATTTGAATATTTTAAGTGGTCATATTGGCTGACATTGTGATACAATGTATCTTTCAATATAGTGCAATTATAATTTGAACTGATTATATTGAACATACTGTCTTGAGGAGGGAAATAAGTTCCTGTTGCCCCAACTGTTACACCACCAAAATACTTTACATTCAGGTCTAAATAGGAATGAAAACTTATAATTGGAATAGCTCTCGATGGATTCCAAGGATAATACATTAAATCACCTGCTACTGGGGCAATTGCAGCGAATCTGTGTGTTAATTGATTTGCAAGTCTGTAACAAAGCAATGAACCATTTGAAAAGCCAGTTGCATAAACACGAGTTGTATCAATTGGCCTTGTTGAAAATAGGTTATTCAATAATGAATTTACAAACCCAACATCGTCAATATTTAGTGTAGTTGCAGGAGCACAACAGCCACCGGCATTCCAAGTCCTATTACCTGCAACTTTTACGCCTTCAGGGTAAACCACTATAAAGTTTGAAGTGTCTGCCTTTTGGGATAGGTCAGATTGAAATTGAATTGATTGATAACCCAGAGGACTACCTCCGTGAAAAGCCAAGACTAATGGATAGTTTGTCGAAGCAATATATCCTGTTGGAAGATGAGTTAAAAAAGTTCTCCAACGACCTCCAACAAAAATACTGTCATAAATATTTGTTTGAGCAAAAGCCCAATTGGATAGTGAAATCAACAAAATGAATTGTAAAAATATTTTTTTCATCTCTATTTATTTCTTTGGACTTGTTTTTCTTTTATTGGTTTAATTCCTCTTTAAGGGTTGCACATAACGTTCCCATGGCAGGTGCAGAAAGTATTTCAACCTAAAAAGCTCCTACGAAACCATGAAGCCCAAAACTACTAAAATGTTTCATAAGGACCTAAATGTGCTTTTTGCGCTTGCCATGTGTTAGCAGAAGTGTCATGTCTTAAATTTGTTTTTGAACTTAATTATTCTTTTCTCTACAAAAAAATAGGAAAGAATTGCAAATAGAAAAACTAAAATAATATTGAGAGGGTAATGTTGTATTGTCAAACTCCCACTAGGTCCAGTGCGTAAAAATAATCCTTGAAATACGTATACACCGTATGATATTTTTCCTAAAAACGAAATGGGCTTTAACTCCAGCACATTAACCAACAATTTATTCTGATTGAAATAAATCCATACCAATAAGCAAGAAATACCAATAGGCTGAAATACCTTAATATAATTAATTGATAAGCCAGGAATAAAAAGCTGTGCAACAAAAATAAATAGTGAAAAGGCTAGAAATAAATAATTTCCATGAATTTTTGAATGAAAATAATTTTCGTATTCAGTTAAAATAATACTTGTAAAAGATCCGATCATTATTGGCAAACACGCTGGAATAAACCATCTATCCACAAAAAAATAACTGGTTAAAAAATACGATCTCCCATTAAAGGAAATTGGTAATGGATAAATAAAATTCATTACAATACAGCAAAAAACAAAAAATGCAGCTATTAATAATCCTGTTTTAATTTTTTTGATTTTATTTATAACAAATGGCCACAAAAAATAAAATTGTTCTTCAACACCCAAAGACCATGTATGCCCTAGTTCTCCAGTATAATGAATATGAGGGACAAAATTGTATAAGTAAAAGAATGAAATCAATAATGCTAGGTAATCAGATGGTAAAAAATTAAAAAACATCAATATAAATACTGCTAAGAAAAAAATTAATAGCGGAGGCATTAATCTTAAAAAGCGTCTAATAAAGAAATATTTTAAGTTTATTCTACCATTCGTTTTTTTTTCTTTAAGCAAGAGTGAAGTAATCAAAAAACCACTTATTGTAAAAAAAATCATTACTCCTGTTGAGCCAGAAAATAAATTGTAATTTTTCTCCAGAAATTTATTTCCTTTAATAACAGAATAAATTCCTAAATGAGTTAGTAAAACAAAAATTATTGAAATTGCACGAAGTCCATCAAATCCTTTAATATATCTCATCAATTCTATTTTTTAGTGTCGTAACATTTTTGCGAACGTTTTCGGGCTTGGCGAAGGTGGCGATTTTCACCACAAATGTTGATGCGGAGAACCAAACTTTGATTAACCACAAATGTGTCTGCGGAGCACTTAACAACCACTTTTGCCAAACCCGTGTTAGCTGTAGTTATTTTATCACTGCTCTTTTCACTGCGTCCACAAATTCACGACCTTCTCTTGTTTTAGACATTTCAGCCCTTAATGGTTTTCTGTCTTTACCACCTGCACTAATTTGAATATTATGGTGTCCAATCCAATTTGCAATACCTGATAATAAAGCTACAATTAAAAACAACAAAATAATAAGAACCTCTGCACCCCCTATATTACTGATGTTTGCCAACATTGTAATTAGTCCATAAAGAAAAATTAAAAAACCTCCGATGGCAAAAACATAGTTTCTCCTGTGTTGGTAGCTAACAGAAGTAATTTGTCCAACAGGCAAATCTTCCGTTCCGCTTTTGTAGTTTAGAATTATTCGTTTGTCTGTCACTGAGCCAAATGAATTGCTGAATAGTATTTTTTCGTTTGTTTCCATTTTGTAATTTTATTATTTAGTAAAGTCGTTGCAATATTGTTGAATAATATAAAAAGTTGTTCCATGTGTATAGTCAAAATACTTTCCACCAGGGTGCTTCGCAAACCAGTCAAGATTTAACCAATTGTTTCCTTGCTTATCAGTCCTTGTCCAAATACCGCTATTGTCGTAAACACTTTTGTAGCGTTTTGAAATATATTCCTCTATTTCTGTCTTGCCTATATTTACTTCAGTAAAGGCGTGTCCTCCATTTTGTCCATAAGCAAAGTTAATTCTTGCTTCTCCTCCAATTGATAAAACCATTGAACAAACTAAAACAGCAAAATCATCACAATCCCCATTTAGTCCATTTGAAATTGTGTTTGAAGCATATTCAACAATTTCGTTTCCTTTTGGGTCGTTAACGTATTTCCAATTGTTATAGCAATGGTCAAAAATATCACAAATTTGTCCAAGGTTATATGAGCCGGCATCTTGTCCTGCTATTGAAACTGCACTGTTTCTTAATGTAGAGTTTGAGTAATTGCACGCTTCAACTAATTGTCTTTTGTCACCCGACAAATTGCAGTCTTTGAACAATTCCTTTAAAAACTTTTTTTCGTGTTTAGAAACGGTGAAATCTATTGTTGGCGGAGGTGGAATTGGTTCTTCAATTTCAACAAATGGCTCGTAAGACGAAGATGAGCCAAAGTTTGTGTTTGAAAGTCCTATTACAATACCTGTAATAACAATTAAAGCAATTAATGTCAAGCCAGTAATTTTTAATAAACGAAAATTACTTTTAAATACTATTTTCAATTCTTGTAAACTGTCGGCTTGAACCCAATTACTATCGTCTTCTTGTCTAATAAAAGTTGTCTTGCCGATTTTAAGTTTTTTCAGGTCGTCAACTGTCAAAGGTCCTTTTTCAGAATATCCGTCTTTTATGTAGTATTTTGTCATATGGGTGGTCTCTTTATAATTACAGCTAACGTTCCGCTGGCTTGCGCTGTGCGACTTTCGAAGCCGTAAAGTTTTTATGCCAACAAATGTTCAAACGAAGATACAAATTTCTTAAGCGGCGGCAAAACTAAATAACTGCGCAGCAGACATTAATTTAGCCAAAGCCCTTACACAAATGCAAGCATTGCGCAATTGCCAGTTGTTAGCAGCTGTGCTTATTTCTGCACATACGAAAATTGTCCGAATGGAATAATTAATTTGTCATTTATTTTTAGTTTTAATGATATTGCTGATGTGTTTTCATGTGAAGTAAGTAGTTTAGTTTCATAAGGAGTTGTTGGGTCGGGATATTTTGTGTCGGTTAGAACCCCAAAGGTCAATACGCATTTTTCTTTCGGGTTTAATACTTTGCTCAAGTGCACTGGGTTGTCAATTTCAAAATCAAGAAACCTTTTTAATTCCTCTGACATTCCTCCTGCGTCAAAGTGTTGCTCGTTCGGTGTCAAGTGTCTTGGCAACAAAAATATTTTAGATTTAATACTATCTTTCAAATTCATTCCCATCTCTGAGAAACCGATTTCTAGTTGGATTGCAACTGTCGATTCGTTCCAAATTGTTATGGTATTATACCTGTAATTATACTCCGCTCCAGTAGAGTCGACATATTGCATTCCTTGTCTTGGGCCGTTCTCAATGTAAAGTCCAGATTGCTTTTCACCTGTTCTATTTACATGGTTGTCTGAATTGCCTGAACAACCATAAAGGCAAATTAAAAATACAAGTCGAAATAAATGTTTAACTGTCATGTTGTTGTCTTTGCATTGCTGCTAACGGGATCGGGCTTGGCGATGTGGCGGATTTTTAGCACAAAAGTTCAATAGAATTCCTGCTGTTGAACCTTACACAAATGTTTCATAGAAGCACTTCTGCCGCCATATTGCCAAACCGA
>Ga0209596_1000508_pt1 | contig 35743 bp, 58 predicted proteins | sample M_130807_MF_Meta_FD_187314 | JGI IMG/M metagenome (GOLD analysis project Ga0209596, IMG submission 187314) | Freshwater microbial communities from Lake Montjoie, Canada to study carbon cycling - M_130807_MF_MetaG (SPAdes) (version 2) | ecosystem: Environmental > Aquatic > Freshwater > Lake... | reverse complement strand
AATCCATTGTCACATTTTGGAACGAAAAAAGCTGCGATGGATAGATTAAAGCAATTGAAAAGACGCAAGACAAAATTTGCATATTTGTATAAAGTTAAATTAAATATGACTAGTCCTGCAAAAGTTAATGATTATCCAGAATACGATGATGAAGATTATAAAAAATATTTAATGTGGTTAAATGACGCAAAAACATTTGGTTCTACAATAAGTAAAGACATTGCGACTCTTCAAATATGGGGAGAAGATGGTCATAATGTAAAAGATTTTTTTATTGAAATAATGGAAAAAATGGGGTATGATGGATTAGTTTATGATAATGAAGTAGAAGATGTAGGATTTGATTCATTTGTAATTTTTAATCCAAAACAAGTTAAAATTTTGAAAGTAATGAAAATAAATTTATGATTAAGTTAAAAGACATATTGAATGAAATCGGTGATGAACAAAATGTATTTATTGATTTACCTGATAATATTACCAATAAGATTAAATACCAAGATAGTTTGGATTTACCAGACAATGTACAGCTTGAAAAAGGTAAAAATGATAATTTCATAATAATAGGAACATCGGTTCCTACGGAATTACATTATAGTGATAGTGCCAAATTTGATGTCAATCCGTATTGGCTACAACAAAAACTGTCAACTGCATTTAAAGGAGTAGGTGTAGGTTTTCATCCAATAAAAACCGATGGCAATCCTACTGGTTATTATACTTTAGGTAGTATACAAGCAAAAGTAACCATTAATGATTATTCAACGGGATATTGGAATGTAGATTTTATGGTTAATAAAAATTCAAAAATAACACCGACTTTTATTAAAAATTTAAATGATAAAGTTGAAAAAGCGTTATATGATATTAGTGAAAATAGTGATTATAAAGAATTATATAAATTGAAATTTGGTGATGATTGGTGGAAACATTATAATGTATGATTAAACTACAAGACATATTGAATGAAAGTGATTTAAAAGGCACAGTAGCTTCATTTGAGTCATCTTTAATGTCTAGATATCCACAGATAGATAAGTTGGGTATGTATATTCAATCTAATAACGTTTTATTTTTAAGTGAATTATATATTAAAAAAGAATTTAGAGGAGAGGGGTATGGCAGTAAGATAATGAGAGATATTATTGATTTTGCTGATAAACATAATCTTGCTATTACATTAGTACCCGAACCAGAATCATTGAAAAAATCTGCGGTAATACGATTAGTAGATTTTTATAAACGATTTGGATTTGTCATTAATAAAGGTAAACATATGGATTATGAATTAAGTATACCATTCAGTATGAGTATGTATAGATTACCAAAAAACTCTTTAAAAGAAGAATTTGAAAAGTCATCAGATGTTGTTAGTAATCCTGAAAACAATGAACGGACATTGAATGATATATTGGTTGATTTTGAAAAGAGTGGTGGTAAAGTATTAGGAGTAGGAAGTTATGGCAAAGTATTATATCATCCTAAATGGAAATTTGTATTAAAAATATTCGCAAACGATAACGCATATTTATCATTTGTTAGATTTGTTATAAAAAACCCAAGAACGTCTTTTCCCAAATTTTATGATAAACCACGGAGAATTATACCTAATTATAAACGTGGCAAAAATGAACCATATTTGTATGTGGTAAAAACAGAATTATTAAATGATATAACCACCGAAGAATTTAAAGATATTGATTTTTATAAATACTACGGTCATTCAGATTTTTCTCAACCATATCATCAAAGTTATGTATGGCTCCAAACTAAAAAGAAAATTGATGAGATTAATAAAAAATATCCATCTATCAAAACGTTTATAAATGACTATAACTTTTTAGAACAATCAGATGTAAAAGGTGCTCCTGATTTTCACCAAAGAAATATAATGAAACGTGATAATGGAGAGTTTGTATTAATTGATCCATTCTGGGAAGGTGAAACTCCATATCAAAGGCATGACAGATTAGTGAAAAGTGAAATTGATTATGATGATTATGACGATAATCGTAATGATAGTATGATTAAAGGTGGAGAGTTATATAAAAAACCCAAACCACTTGTAATCAAAAAAGATAAAGATGATAATACAGACGATGTGCCATTTTGAATTATATGATTAAATTAAAAGACATATTAAAAGAAATTGAATCTATTACTAAAAAGGTATATAATGGACCTCCTATTAATTCAAAGAAAACATCTATTATTGGAGACACTGTAGCTGGTGTATCTATGTTATATAGTGCTGGTAAGTTTAATGGTACTATAATAGATTATGGATGTGGTAGAATAGCTAGAAATGCTGAATTTTTGAGGGGCAAAGGATTAAAAGTATATGCATATGATCCTTACTGGGGTAGTAACATAAATGGTTATGAAGGAATATCAAATATTAAACCCAATGATACTTTTGCTGTGGGATTTACTAGTTATGTTTTAAATGTGGTTAAAGTATCCGATGAAAAGGAGATATTGAGTTGGATGAGTAATCATTGTAATCGTCAATATCATATAACCAGAAATAAAGATATAACCAAGATGATTGAGATGAATTTAACTAAAGCTGGCGATAATATGGTTAAGAAGTTTTTTGTAGAATGGTTTGGTGGGGATTTGAATAATATAACACAAGAAATTATAGATGAATTTAGTATATACGGAACCGCAACCACTCAAGGATTTCAAAGAATACCAATATTAGAAGATTATGGATATAATTTATTAAAATCAACTTCTGGGTATAAGATATATGAAAAGTGATGTTCCTTATAAAGAAAAGAAGATTGATAATGTTACATATCAAAGAGTATTTGAAAGTACTATCAATACCGATGAAATTATATGGCATAAAGATAGAGAAGATAGAATCGTAGAAGTTATAAAAAATGATGGTAATTGGTTATTTCAAATGGATAATGACTTGCCACAACCATTGCAAGGTAAAATTTTTATCCCTAAAGAAAAATATCACCGTACCATAAAAGGACACGGTGATTTGATATTAAATGTAACCAAATTAAGTTAATTACTTTTTGGTTTACTTCTATCAGCTTCTTCTTGTCTCATTGATTCACGTTGAGCTTCAATTGCGACTTTATCATACATATCTGGAAGTTTAACGGGATGTTGTTCTCCATGAGTAGGGGGTCTATTTGAAACTAATCCGCCAACCACATTATTTTGTATCATTCCTGTAATTTTATTCATATATTATCCTTTTCTATTATATTTATATATATCGTACAATGACCAAAAAGAATAAATATATTTTATATAAGTTTATTAAGTTCGTTAAAACTGAACTTGGTATAACTTTGCCATTCACATTTAAATTAACTAGTAAACGTGATGGTCTTGTTACATATGCTCAATATCAACCAAGTGAAAAACATGTTGATGTATATATAAAAAATAGAGCTTTAGCTGATATATGTCGTAGTTTTGCCCATGAATTGGTACATCATTTACAACATCAAGAAAATAGAATTCGTGATCATCATCAAGACATTGGTGGCAAAATTGAAGATGAAGCTAATTCTAAATCAGGTAGTCTTATAAAACAATTTAGTTATGAATTAAAAGATATAGATGGTATTGATATCTACGAATTATAATATCTTTTCATGACCTTTCTTTCCATATATAATTTATATGGACTATCTAATCAAGCCGGTTTCAATATATGATATACGTGAATTTATCACAAAGTGGCATTATAGCAAAAGTGTTAATGGAGTAATGACCAGATATTGTTTTGGATTGTATGATAAAGATATATTAATAGGAGCTTGTATCTTTGCTCCTCTTGGTATGGCTAATGTATGGAAGAAATATGCGGTTAATAAAGATGATGTTATAGAATTAAGAAGATTATGTTGTATAGATGACACCCCAAAGAATACCGAGAGTTACTTCATAAGTAAATGTATTAAATGGTTAAAGAATAATACTAATATAACTACAATAGTTAGTTATGCTGATAATCACCACAATCATACCGGCACTATATATAGGGCATCCAATTTTGTTTTTAAGGGGACCACCTCCCCCAGTAAAGTAATTATCTATAATGATAGAACCTATCATGATAAATGTATAAGAACTACATATAAAGGTAAATTAAAACCATTTGCGGTCAGAATAAAACAGGCACTACAAGATGGTAGTGCCTGTTATCAACATAGAGTTGGTAAAAACATCTATGTATATAATATAAAAAGATTTAATTTTCGTAAACTTTGATTTCAACATTAATCGCTTTTCTTTCAATAAATGATTCATCTTGCAGATAAGTAATTAATTTATTCGTCGTTGCTTTATAATCATGTTCAGCGATTTCATCACGCATATATACTTTAACAGTATCTTCTGAATATTCAATGTCAAATCCGTGGAGATTTATTTTTTCAAATTTAATTTTTGATTTCTTCATGTTCTTCATTCCTCCTATATTACTTTACAAATCATTCACTGTCAATATTAATAAATATCAAATTATATTATTGACAAGTAAAATATTTATGATATATTGAAAATAAATGAGAGTTACTATTAAAAAAGATATTAATGTAGATGATAAAACCAAACTTTTCAAAAATACTGAAGGAATTTTAATTGGAGTATCTTGGAAAGAAGAAGGTGATGATATGTACTACGTTCAAGTCAAAGATAAACGATATACAGTTGATAAAAAATATTGTGATTTATATTGACTTTATATAAAATGTGTATATAATAGGTTTATGATTATTAATGTAACCAAAGATATTTTCAAACAAGAAAGTGATGCAATTATTCATCAGTGTAATTGTTTTGGTGTAATGGGTGGTGGTATAGCCGCAACAATAAGAAAGAATTACCCTGAAGCATCAAAAGCAGATACAGATACCAAATGCGGTGATAAAGCCAAAATGGGACATTATAGCTGTGTCAAAGCTTACGATGGCAAGTATATTTATAATTTGTATAGCCAATATAGATATGGAAATGATGCCAGACACACCAACTATGAATCATTTTATACAGGATTGAACGCTATTAAGGGGCATATGATTAATATTGAATTAAATACAGCCTCTTTACCGTGGGGAATTGGTTGTGGTTTGGGTGGTGGTAGTTGGAAAGTAATAAATGCTATAATTGAAGATATTTTCTCAGAAAGTCCAATAGTCCTATACATTTGTAAATATAACCCTAAATAATATATGAAATACGAAAAAATAACACTTAAAATTAAATTAAACAATTCAAATGACTACAATGGTTATGATGTTTATAACGATACTACACTAACAGAAGCATATGCAAACGCATTGAATGATGTTAAAAAATATAATGATGTAGCCGATTGGTATTTGAATTTTTAATCATTATGAAAATTAAGTTAATTATAATAATTGGATTAGCCACACTGCTATTGGTAGGATGTCATACCGCTAAAGTTGAAAATAATTGGAATAAAACCCCTACGGTAAATTCAAATATTGTTAATTCTGTTGGATTTCATAATGACATTTATATGGATAAAAATACCGTGATTGTCTTCCCCTACAGTTTGTCATTTTAATCCTTGACTTATTATAAAAAGATGGTATACTTCTTATATGATTAAAACATATCCTACATTATACAGCAAAGATTCAACAGGCAAGATTCGTATTTGGTTCCAAGAACAAATTGGAGCCAAGTATAGAACGGTGAGTGGTGTTAAAGACAGTAATAGTTTGGTTACGAGTGAGTGGACTATTGCTGAAGCTAAAAACACTGGTAAAAAGAATGCAACAAGTGGCAGTGAACAAGCTACCGCTGAAATTGAAGCCAAATATAAGAAACAACGTAAGACTGGTTATTTCGATTCTATTAATGATGTTGATACCAATCAATATGTAGAACCGATTTTAGCCAAATCGTATAAGGATTATGCAGAGGATGTTAATTTCAGTAAAGGTGAGTGGGGAATGCAAACCAAGTTTAATGGAATTTGTAACATAACAACTATTAACGGATGTTTTTCACGGAAAGGTGAGAAATTCGTTACATTAAAACATATTGAAAGTGCATTAATTTCATTTTTCAAAAAATTTCCAGATGCTGTTTTGCATGGAGAAGCATTTAATGATGATTATCGTGAACAATTAAATGAGATTGTTAAACTCTGTAGAAAATCCGTGCATATTACAGATGATGATTATAAACAAAGTGAAAAATTGATTAAGTATTATATATATGACGGTTATTGTGAATCTGCTGGTATTGGTGAAGAAGTACCGTATTCTAAAAGAAAAGAGTGGATTGACAAAAATATTATTGGAACCTATGATTGCTGTATTGAAGTAAAGACTATCATCGTTAAAGATAAAAAACATTTGGATGAATTTTTTGGAGAAAGAATTGAACGTGGTGATGAAGGTGTTATTTTGCGTAATATGAATATGAAATATAGTCATAAGCGTGATAAAAACCTTTTGAAATATAAACCGTTAGATTCGGAAGAAATGACTATTACAGGAATCAGAGAAGGTAGCGGTAATTGGTCAGGCAAAGCAAAAATTGTTTCTGTTAAAGAAAAAAACGGTAATGAGTTTGATGCGACATTCAAAGGTACTATGGAAGAAGCAAAAGAATGTTTAAATAATAAAAATAAATGGATAGGAAAATTGGTTACTATTCAATTTAATGGCAGAACAAGTAAAACTGCTGGAAATTGTCCCCAATATGCTCAATTTGATTATAATAATTGTTTACGAGCTGATTAATGTCCAACCAGAATATGTATATTTAGTTTTTTGATTCACTAAATTACATACATTAAATAAATTTAATATTATGTTTGGATTATTCACACCAAAAAAAGAAGAACCCGTGCAATTAACAGAAATACAAAAGGTATTTAAACTTTTTCTTGATACTGACTTGCAACAACCTGATAAATGGACATTCAAAACAAATGGACAATTTGTAAATGCTACATTTGATAAAAGATATACCATTAAATTATGGAAAAACAAAGAAGGTTTTATAGGTTTATATTGGAGAGACACTGGCAAAAATCCTTTTGATACTATGCAGACATCAACGATTTATCATAAATTGATTGAAATACAAACGGTGTATGATATGAAAAAATGTATTGGTAAATGACAAAACTGGACGTTTAGTGTCCAGTTTTGCCTATATTAGAGCTGATTTGTTATTCTATTTCATTTAATTGATTATAAGCATAATTATCAAAGTTAGGATTGGTATCAACCCAATTCATTGAGCTAAATGTTTTATCTTTATTAATCAACAATTTTTCACGTTCCAATTGTTTTAATTTAGCATACAATTCTTTTCTAATTTCAATATACTTCTCGTCATATGCTAAGTTTGTATATTCATTGGGATCATTATTCAAATCATATAATTCATATTCTGTTTCATAACTACCTAATACATCAAAGTAGTATGTGAATTTATAATCTTTGGTGCGAATGGTTCTTAATCTATTTGATGTTTTAACTGATGAAGGCAAGGATGGTGAACCTGATTTAGTATCGTCAAATGTAAATAGAATTTCATCTTGTACCGCTTCTCCGTTAACTATAGGAAGCAAACTTACCCCTCTAACGTCAGAGGGAGGTGTTATATTTAATATATCACATATAGTAGGAACGATATCTACAAGGGTTGCTAATTCTTTAGAACTCTTTATATTATCGGTATCTTTATTGAATACAAGAGGATTAGATATAACCATAGGGATTCTAAGAGCTTCTTCATATGCAACAAATGCTTTTTGTCTTGAACCACCGTGTGACATTCCCATTTCACCGTGGTCAGCTAATCTAAATACTAATGCAGAATCAGCTAATCTTGCATCATCGTATAATTCGTCTACAAATGTTCCGATTTGAGCATCAATTTGACGTAATAGATAGGCATAGAAATTGATATAATCTAACTTCATATCATCATTCTTCAATACCCCTAATAAACCATCAGCGGCAATATTTGTTTGGAATTGTGCTATTGGTTTCTTATTTTCAATTAAATTTTCATCATATGTTTCTGGTAATCCTACATTTCTTTCGGTATATTGAACTGGATAGTATCCATATTGTACTGCATTTGGATAAGACAATACATCATGTGGATTTACTAAACTTAACACTAAGCAATATGGTTGTAAATCTCCTTTAGCTCTTCTTTCTTTTACTTGTTGTAGGAAATCAATAGCTTGTTTGACATATACTTCATCATTATTTGCAAAACCACCACCAAAGTTTTCTGGTTTTGCATCTTCACCAGCATCAGGAGCAATCCAACCTTTAAATCCAAATAATGCAATATCTTTAGCAGCAGGATCACCACCTTCGGAACCTTTACTAATATGCCATTTACCTCTATACTGACAATCATAACCTTCATTATCCAAAATTCTTGCAATATTTGGTGTTTGTGGATTTAAAGTTGGTTCTGCTGGTGAATAAATACCACCTTCCGTTAATGTTTGTGTTACTTTATGTTGTGCTGGATATGTACCAGTAAATAATGTAGACCTACTTGGTGAACACATGCATGAATTACAAAATGCTCTATCAAAACTAAATCCATTATCCTTTAGAAATGTTAGGGTTTTTAAATTGTCGGATTCCCAATTATCTGGAAAATGTTGTGTGGCTCGTTCTTGATCAGTGATGATGAAGATGAAGTCAGGTTTAGCAGGTAACAAAGTTTGTATTTTTTCTATAATAGGTGATTTTTTCATATATCATACATATTTTTAATATAAAGTGAATTTTAATTATATTTTTACTTTGAAATGAAAAAACTGGATATTAAATTAATAATATCCAGTTTCTATATGACTATTTGATTAAGCAGCGGCAGAGAAACCTAACTTATTCAAAATTATTGTTGTTGCATAAGCAGTATCTTCTTCTTTGGTTTGATTAACGGGCCAGTTTTGGTAATCAGCACCAGTGATTCTTACTTGTGTTGTACTTACGATTTTATTAGAGGAATTAAACAATACGACCATTGCGGTTACTCCGTCATGTGGGTCAAATTGGCTATATCCTCTAATTTTTACACTTGTTACAGTGGTATCTAATCCATTAGTATATGATTTAGGTGTTACATTTGTTGTTACTTCTTCTTGCATTGGCATAATTTAATTCCTTTATAATATGTGTTTATGACACCGATGAATTTCTTAAAAACGATATTTAAGTCCAGCGTGACACTAAACACTTCATCATATAAATATAGACTAAATCTTGTTTAAATTAATATATTTTACCACTTGACTTTTTGATGGTGGTATGATATATTAATCTATATGAGTAAGAAGAGTACAATTGAATCTGATAAAAAAGTAATAATCATTGCATTAGCTGAAAGTTATAAAAGCATTTATAAAAATAAATGTAATCCACTAATTAATGAAATTGTGGAATATTTAAAAGAAGTATATCCTAAAATGTCTAAAGAAAATAGAGAAGATTGGGCTATGGATTTGGTTAACAGAGATGATTATGTTAAAATTTTTGATATGTTAAATAAACAATTTAGCAATGAATGGAAGAACCGTAGAGAATATGATACTAAAAGTGGACAACCAAGTTAATATATGAGTGCCGATAATAGAATTTGCGTAATGTTACCACATTTTGACCACAAATGGTATGTGTGGCATGGTAGTTGTAGTATTAATTATCATGAACCCCCTTCCAATGCAGTATCTTTTGCAGAAGAAGATGATGCATGGGAATATGCTCACAAAGAAGCTGACACATGCACTATACTTGAAGGTGGTATTGAAAAGATATCTGATAGAGAAATTATAGAAGCATTGCGTGAGGAACTTGTAGACTTAAAAGACCCTAGTTATTGTCCCGAATGTGGTGCATGTGGTGAAGATGATTGTTGTAGTGGTAGTAGGTGTACTCATAATAAATGTTTGTATGGTGAAAGTTATGCAAAAGATTATAGGTATAAAACAATGATGGTTAATAAATTATATGACGCATTGAGTAAGTATAATAAAGAAGAATTAGAAGAGATTTTCAATGAATGTTGGGAATCAGTATATCCAAAGAAAACCTAATATGTTATTAAATAGAATACGATATAAAGACAATAATAAAGAGATTGTTGAACAAAGTAATGTTAATAATGGAGAAGTTTATATTGACATTCAAAATACTGATTATAATGTAAGTACCTATGGTGGAGAATACTATCATCATTGTGAGGATTGTCCTGAGATAGATGTTGCATATTATGGTATTCAGATGGATGATTTTAGTATTGAAATTAGTCCTAAAACCGCATTAAGTTTATTTAAGGAATTAGGTATTCATCTTAATAATTGTGGACATGATTTAAAGAAATTGTTGCCTAATACTAAAAATTTAAGCTAACTATTGTTATAATTTATGAAAAAATCTAAAATTCGCATTGATTCTGGAAAAACCAATTATGCTTGGGTTACATATAAACAACTTATAGGTGACAAAGAACAACATTTGCAGGTGGTACATTGGCCTAATGGTGAAGGATTTACTGTATATCGTCCTAATGAATCTTTACTTGAAATGGATTGGGATGAATTTAATGCTTTAAAAACCGCTATCAAAGCTGCCGATAGTGTGAAAGAATAATTATGAAATTAGCTAGTATTGAAGAAATTAAAGATGTAATTAAACATCCTAATGCAGATAGTCTTGATATTGTATCTGTACTTGGTTATAAAGCAATTGTTAAACGTAATCAATATAATGTTGGTGATTTAATTGTATTTATTCAGCCAGACACCGTTCTTCCTGATGCTGAATGGAGTAAAATCTATAAAGCAAAGAGTAGTCGTGTCAAAGCAATTAAACTTCGTGGTTCTTGGAGTATGGGTATTGTAGAATCTTTAGGTATTTTACCACAACCTGTTACTAGAAATGATATAACACATCAAGTTCAATTAAGTCCATTACAGGGAGTTGATGTTACAGATTTACTAGGTGTTACTAAGTATGAACCCCCTGTTCCTAATGATTTGGGTGCAAAAGGTTATCTTCCATATGGTTTAAGTAAGACTGATGAAGAACGTTATCAGATTGTTGATAATATTCCATATGGACAAGTTGTTGATGTATCACTTAAAATAGATGGTAGTTCATTAACTGTTTTTTGTAAATTGGTTAATGATGTATGGATTGTCGGAGTGACTTCTCGTACTCTTGAACTTGATATGAATTGTGTAAACAAATATACCACTATTGTTAAAAAACTTAATCTCATTGAAAAGTTAAAGAATTATTGCATCAAATATAATGTTTCTTTAGCATTGAGAGGAGAAATGTATGGTGATGGAATACAAAAATCTAAATTGAATCCTCATTCCACTAAACCACTTGGATTTGCATTATTTAATGTATATAACTTGGACACACTTGAATATGAAGGCATTAACAGTATTCATTATTACAATAATGTATCAATGATTCTTGATATTGAAGCTGTCCCTATGATTGAACGAGGCGTGGTATTAACATCTGAATTAATTAAAAAATATGATGAGGACTTGGAAACCATTGATGGGCAGTATTTCGAGGGTATTGTGGTGAAATTGGCAAATGGTAGCAGTTTCAAGGTGATTTCCAAGCATTATGATAGTAAAAAATAATGATTGACATTATATAAAAAGTCTGGTATTATATAATAATGAATTATAAGAAAGAGTTTTTAAAGATGGCTAAAAAGTTTGGGGTTAAAGTTGAATTTGATGTTAAACAACATAATCAAATTTATGTTGTGCGTGATTATGATGAACATGAAGTTACCATTCATTTGAAAGATATTAAGACTGAAAGACATTTCGCAGGGGCATTACATGAATTAGGACATGCTGTTTTTGAAAGTGATAAGTTTTTATTGAAGAATCAAAATAAATTCTGGTATGGATATGGAAAACTTAATTGTACCAAGTTTATGTTGAAAATGGAATATAATGCTTGGAAAAATGCTACATATCTATATTCAAATTGGACAAAATCTATGAAAGCTGAGTTTTTGAAATCAATTAAAACTTACATTGTTGGTTGGGAAACTCAATGGAAAACTAAACTTGATAAGAAATTCAAATCATATATCACAAATTTGGATAATATTACATTTAAAATCTAAGTCAGAAGAACTCATTATATTTTTCGTTTTCCTTTTTAATATTCATGTTTATTATATCAAATTCAAAGAAACTATAATCGTTATAATCCTCCATAGTTTTCTTGATGTGACTTAATGTAACTTTTTCTTCGTTGTTAGTATTAATTTTCCAAGGTTTAACATTTTTATATGGACTTTTGATTATATGTACTCCAACGTAATTACTTTTTTCTTCAACTACGTTATTGAAATCAAACCATATCCAGATATCACAGGCTAAATTATTTTTACTTACGGTTGTAAAACAGTCACCACTAGTTGTGGATTTAACTTCAATCTTATGATTATCATTTATGTACAAATCATTGCTTTTCTTTTTATTGTTTCTTCCAGTAGAACTTACTTTGGGATTTGAACCATATCTATCGGATAATATTTCTCCAGTTTTTATTAAGACTCTAGCCAAATCTTCAGTAGCTTCACTTGATATACCGTCATTTTTTTGTTTGTATCGTTTATTGACGTTTACACCTTTTTTTATGTTACGTATATCTATATAATCTTTTAGATAAATTTTGAAATCTGCAATTACTTCTTCAATATTAAAATCTTTTTTGTTTCCTGTTTTAATTTTCATTATAAAACAAGTATACACTATTATTTACAAAAATTCAACTTTTTATATTAATTATGTTACATTTTAAAATTTAAACTTTACATCATTTAATATTTCCTCAACCAATCCTGTATATAAATCACTTATATTCAAATATTTTTTAGATTCAACTACGTTTTTTCCATCTTCATAGTTTTGTACCGTAAAATGTTTTTTATCATTTTTCGGTTCGATAATTCTATATATAAATTCGAATGTATTTGTATAATTATCCATCGTTTTTGACCATTTATAGCTATTTAATTTCTTCATCACTATAATTTGATGTTGACCTTCCGCTGGTTCTCCGTCATAAACTATGCTAACACCTTTCTTTTTTAATTCTGGTTTTGCATTTAAAAATTTTTCTATAGATTCTATAGTTTTTATAACGAGAAGTTTATAATTAGATTTTTTGGGTTCTGGTCCTTTTATTTTAATATCGTCTGAAGCTGGTTTAATATTTGCTTTTTTCAACACTTGCAATGCTATTTTTTTCATATCACTACTACAAAGTGGTAATACGGTATGAATACTTTTAATTTTAGCTTTTAAATTTAATGCGTTTCTTAACCAATCTGTTGTGCCTTTTTTTAAGTATTTTTCCAATTTATTAAATACACTACCTGTATTATGCTCTAAGTCATATAAATGGTCAATGGATATATATAAATCTTTTTTATTACTTGAATTATATAATCTTAACCAACCATCACAAATAGTAGCCCATGCTTGTCCACCATATGCTTCATCCCATGCCCAATTTTCAAATATAAATTTAGCAGCTTGTACAAAATTAACATTATTATTACCAACTAAAGATATTATTTTTTTGTAAGATTTTTCTCTTTCCACCTCACCATAATACCTGAAAATATATTTTCTATAGGAATTTATAAAAGGATATTGTTTATAAGTTGTACGAAGAATATCAACATCGGTGTCAGATGAATTAATATATCTAATTTCACAACATAATGCATAAAATACCGCACTTAACATTTCGGTTTTCAAATATGGTAACAACTTGTTTTCAGCATCTTCTATTAAACTAGTATATTCTTCTATATCACCGAAGAAACTAACATTAGCATTTTTTGCGGTAACATCTAGGTTGAGTGTAGATAAATAACTTAATACATAGAAATCATATAATATTTTTTCAGGATCATTACTTACATTATAATCTTCTTTTAATAACTTTTCTTGAATAGATTGTTTTAATTTAGCCATCAATTCTTTGGCTTTAGGAGAATCTGGAGTTAAAAATCCCTTATTTTTTTTATGTTGTAAGATTTGTATTTGTCTAGCTATTTCTTTTTGTTTTGCATCCATATTACCCATTGAATCTAATCTATTCCATTCGGCATCAAGACGTTTTATCTCATCTTCAATGTTCTCATTAATACATTCTTTGATTAATAATTCAATTTTACTTCTAATCATACGTATAAATATTAAAAATATATTCAATTTTCTCTTTTTTATCTATATTTATACTATATGACAAAGAACCAACTTAAACAAATTATTAAGAGTATCATCAAAGAACAAGTTGATGATGTGCAACCTGAAACTGAACCAACTGAAGCACCAACTGAAGTAACTATTACTTTACCACTTGAATTAGCTAAATCATTACATTCTATATTAATGGCAGCATTACCAAATGAAGAAGCTCCTGAAGGTGAAGAATCTGAAGAAGAAGCTGGAGAAGAACCCGAAGTTGGCGGTGAAGAAGAAACCGAAGCACCAGTTCAAGCCGAAGGTAAAAAGAAGAAAAGTAAGAAAGTAACTGGTTATTAATAATTAATCTTAATTTTATGACAAAACAAGAACTCAAACAACTCGTAAAAGAATCTCTCAAAGAAATGGTTAACGAAGAAGTAGTTAAACCTGAATCAGATGGTTCTATTCATCTTTCTTCTGGTTATATTAGTCGTATAACTGTAAATGGTAAACAATTGCTTCCTCATCAATTTTCTTTTAATGAAGGTAGTAGTCATTTAATTATAAATTTAAATCTCAGTGAAAATCAAGATGATGATAATGTCCGTTACGGCGATAAAATCGATGAGCTAATTGATGCGGCAAATGCGCTGCTGCTTAAAAACAAACAAAAGAAAGTTGTCAATCATTTTAATCCAGCCTCTCTTCATAGTAATGTCAAGAAGATGGTGCAGAATCGAAAAAATAAAGGCAAGAAAGCGATGACTCCCACTGAATTGGCAAATACTCTGATCAATGCTTATAATTCTAATCATGGTCATTAACTGATTCTCCTCTCTTCAAACCCACGGATTAACCTCCGTGGGTTTTTTAGTTTTCAAAACGAATAAACCGCTATTATAAATTTATAATACTTTTTATATTTTTTACATATCTTTTTATATTTATTAAGATATGAGTATAAAAAGTATAATTTTATCAATTGGTGTAGTAATTCTGTCTATATTTTCAACTTATAGTCAAGGTACAATTACTATAAACTTTAGTGACTTAAATCCCGGTTCTGGACAATATGTTACTAATGGATATAAAGGATTAAATTGGCAGAATGCTTATATATTTAATTTTCCACCTGCTCCAGCTTCAGACTATCCCAGTACTGGATATGGAGCTTTCGCAAGTTCAGTAGGACATAGCATTATTGCACAAACTGGTCCAGTAGGAAGTTCTACAAATACTCCAATTAATGAAGTTGTAATATCCGCTAATTATAATTTTGATTTTCTTGGTGGTAATTTTGCTCTTCCATATGATAATGGTCAAGAAAGAATGGTTGTTATGAATGGATATGTTAATAATACATTAGTTTATAGTTTTAATATGCCTGTTAATTCTCAAGGGGCAAGTTTTGCAGATGGATTTATGACTGGTATTAATAAATTAACTTTTAGTGGTATTAATGTTGGTTTACCTCAAGGTGCATCTGTAGGAACCCCAGATTTAATTGCTTATCCTATATTTCAAGATTTGCAATTTAGTGGATTACAAGTATCACCAACTCCAGAACCATCTAGTTTAGCATTGGTTGGAGTAGGAATTACTGCGTTTTTAGTTTCTAGAAAAAAAAGTATAAATTATAATTAAATTTTATTAAAGTTTAATAATATATATTCTATGACGACTTAACTCTTGGTTATGTTCGTTACACACACTAAACACACAAAAGAAAGGACAGTTATGGCAGACAATAAAAGCGGTTATGAAATACGTTTGGAGCTTATAAAAGAATCCCTCGGTATAGTAAAAGATCAATGGTATTCCAAAAAAGATGCATTATCAATGAAAAATGAAGGTAAATTTGATTATAGTGAACTTGGTGATATTCCAGTTAATGAAGCTCTTAGTATAGCTAATAAGTTATATAATGAATTCGTTAATAAGAAGTAATATCTGACGTATATAACATAACCCTCTCTATATCCATAGGGAGGGTTTTATTTTTTATATACCACCCCTCAAATTCTAATTATATGAAAATTATCAAAAAACGCATCTAATTACATGAAAATCATCATTTTAGAGGTTTTTTAGAGTCTAATTATATGAAAATCTTTTTCTTTAGATTTACTTGACACATAGCATTATCTAATATATACTTACTTCAATATGAGTTTTTCAGATTTATTTCAAGCGTGGAGAGATGATGTGACAAGAATTGAAATCCAACTAATTGGTGGATTGTTATATGATTGTTATGTTGACGGTAATGGTATTGATTATGTTGTGGTAAAACTCTTCGGTGAAAATGATAAATTAATTCATATACAACATTCTAGTATTTTAACTGTATCTGAAATATAATATATGTTTAATGAGAAAATAGCATCTTATCTTCAAGAAATTGAACATAATATCAATCATATTGTTGATTGTACTAGACCACACCACGAAACTTTAAGTGGTATGTCTTTACATATTCAATTAAAAGAATTGAGAGAACTATTTTATAAATTAAATACCAATTTATTTTTAGCAGCACCATTTCAGTTAGAAGAAGAAATATTAAAAGCAAAAAAGATTCAAAATAATCTTGTGGAATTAACTCCTGATTGGAAAGATGATTTCATAAATGGTAATAAACCTAAAAAGAAAAAGAAAAAATGAGTAATTTACTATTCAATATACGATTTGGTTATCGTCATTTACAAGTAGAGAAGAATCCATTTAAAATAACTTGGGAAATTAACTATTATTGGATACATAATAAACCTACTAAATGGTTAGCTATATATTGTTGGTTTGGTAAACATTATTACTAATTTAATATTTTTTACATTATTGACAATTTTTTCCACCAACTTGTTCAATCTTTGTTAAATATAATATCTTAATTTGTGTTTACTGTCCAACCTCTACCTGTAAGTATTGAACCAGATGCATATCCCGCAGCAGTTGGAGACTGATTACTACCTCCATTTAATCCAACCTCACCTCCGTTTAGATTATAAGTTACAAGCTTATGAAGTATATTGTCAACAACAATTTGTGTTAATGAATTATTATAAAAATTTAAAGTTGTTATTAATGGATTATTACTTATGTCTAATGTAGAAATTGAATTATTACTGCAATCTAAATATGACATTGATACATTATTACTTATATCCAATGAAGTTAATGCATTGTTATTAGCCCCAAGACCTTCTAAATTAATATTATTACTTATATCTAGTGAACTGAAATTATCACCACTAATATCTAAAGATTTTAATGCGGTATTAGTACTTACATCCAATGAAGTCAATGAATCTGAAGTATAAGCGACCCATAAAGTTTCTAAGTTAATAGACCCACTCACATTCACCGAACTTAATGGATTATAACTAGCATATAAATATGTTAAATGTGTACAATTCGATGCCGTTACAGATGTTAAATTTGAGCTAGTTATATTAATTATTCCATTATAACTACTTGATATCACAGTATCAGTATAATCAAAAATTACAGATGCACCGTTATAGGCTAATAAATGTGGTACTGCTGGTGGTGCATCGAAATAAATACTACCAGTGTTTGAATATGATGATGTACCAGCAGTATTATAGGCATTTAAACGATACCAGTACGTGTTTCCCTCAGATACAACTTCATCCGTATAAGTTCTAAGACTTGGATTACTTAAAATTGTTAATGGAGTATAAACATCTCCATCTGTGGATTTTTCAATATTAAAACCGTCTTGGTTTGTATCAGTATAAGACCAGTTTAAAATTGCAGAACCACTAGTGACATTTAAATCAATTTCCCCTGATGGTGGAGTTGGTGTGGTTGGTACACATACACATCCAAAAATTTCACGTAATTTAGCTCCTTTATTATTGTTGATTGCCATATCTTAATAAATATACATAATTATTATATAAAGTTAGTATTTCAATGCCATTTTTCACCTTCATATTTTGGTAAATCGGCATGATAAGCTATAATATCCCTATTACATACTACACTATGTCCTGCTTTTCTGACAGCTTGGCAAATTGAATAATGTTCAGTAAACTTAGTATCTGTGTATTTTACTCCATTTTTATATATCCACGAAGGAATCATAGTTACTGTTCCAACTCCATCCATAGGAACAATACGTTCAATTGGTTCTTTTTCCCAATATGGTGGAAAGGTTCTAACTCTTTTGAGGGTTTTATCATTTGACGGTAAATCACCTCTATTATGAATAGCAAATGCACCATAATCATAAAATTTCTTAGAATTTTCAATAAGAATTAATGGAGCAGATATACCAGTTGGATTACAATTTATTAATTTTGTTGGCATATCTAATGGATAATCAACTATGTCAGCATCTATCCAAAGTAAATAGTCCCATTTATTTAAGTCAACCTCAGACAATAATTTATTACGAGCATTTTTCTTAATTGTTCCTCCTATATTATTTGGTATTTTTGATTCATCGAAGTGGGTAGAAATAGTGTGTTCTGGATTTGCTGCTGGTAAACCTTCTATTAATTTAAAACACTTTTCTTTTAATGTTTTGTTTAAATCAGGTCTTATTGGTACACATACAAGAATATTCATATTATGATAACTTAAAAAATTTCAATGGACAATTAGCACTAGTTATAGCCAATATGTTTCTAAAAATATCAAGACCTTTTGCTCCACCTTCCATATCATTAACTTTAGCTCTGGTATAATCCTCCACACTCATTGACTCTATACGAAATGAAATATCTATGTCACCAACCCAATTACCATTAACATTTTTAAAAACATATATGTAATTACTACCAGCATCATTAACATACAATAAATTATTATAAAAACATAATCCATGAGGAAATCTTAAAAATTCACACTTTAATATAGCAGACGGAACACTATTAACTGTAATGTTTTCATTTTTATACACCAATATATTATGAGCATCATGGTTACTTACAGCAATCCACTTTCTATCACTGGTTATACTAATACCATCAGGAACTTTAAAATTTGATAAGAATTTACTTTCTTCTATTATATCAAAATTATTACTATTCAATACGTGTCTAGATATAATATTTAACACATTACTACAAAGCAATAATTCAACTTTATTATCATCTATCTTTGAAATAACAATACTACTCGTTCCATTTATATGTTTAGTTATAATCTTGACAGGTTCCAACTTAATTACACCTGTATCTGGTTTATTAGTTGGTAATCTTAATATAACCGTAGGACTAAATCTGCAAGTAACCACAATAGTATTTTCATCAATCCATGCTACACCATGAGGATTTTTGAAATTATCACAGTTTATCTCGTAATAATCTAATAATGAAATGTTATCACCATCAATGTTTATATCAAATATATAGATATTATTCAATGTATATCCTGCCAGTGCTATTTTGTTTCCACTTGGTGAAAATCTAACATCCTCAGTTCTATCCATCCTGCTACAAGCACAGGAATGTAATACTTTACGCCATTCACCATCAAACAATTTAGCAACTTTATCAGATTTATTAAAATTAATTATTTCATGCATATAGATATAAATATATAATTTATACATTAGATACTTATATTTATACCTATATGAACAAGAATGAACTGAAGCAAATCATTAAAGAATGCATATCTGAAGTATTGGAAGAAAAGTGGAGTAAGAAGTATAAAAAAAGTATTGACTGTAATCATCCAAAGGGTTTTAGTCAAAAAGCTCATTGTCGTGCTAGAAAACTGAGAAAATCAGGAGTAAAAACTAAAAGTAAATCTGTAAATGAAAGTTGGCTAGAGAAAAAGCTATGGTTTACTCCTAATGGCAGGACAGTAGATGCTGGTGGTAGCCATGAAGATTGGATTAAAAACAATGATAAATCTATACCCGTTGGTTTTACTCTTATAGATACATATAATAATGCCGTTGATAGAGGTTATGTTCGTGGTATATATGATGGTGATATGCTTACTTTATCCAATTTACCAAGTTTTGATTTTAGTATGGGTAAGTTAAATAGAAAAACAAAAGAAACCATAGAAGACTTTGTAATGGAAAAGAATATAAGAATCGTTGCTTCAGGTAGAGGAAATCTTTTAAAGAGTTTCCAGTTTGATAGAGAATTAGCTCAATAACAATCTATTAAATTTAATCTTGACTTACTATAAAAATCATAGTATACTATCCGTATAATTATGAATAACCTATACATTGTCAAAATTTAATATATAAATGAACAAATCTATTAATAAAATTATCTCAAAACATATTGCTAACGTAGAAAAAGTTGATACTACTCAATCATTAGCAAAAGTCGTTAAAGCAATTGACACTATAACACAAAATACTTATAGAGAATTATATAATTATAGAGAACGTAAAGAAACTCCAGATAAAAAAAAGGGACATTGCTGTTAATATGAACAGAGAAATTAAATTTAGAGTGTGGGACAATTTCAACGAGCAATTTCTAAAATCTGATACTGCTAATTTGAACTTTCTCTATAATAGTCAATGGTTGCCAGTTTCCAAATTTATTGGTAGTGAAAGTTATACTATTCAACAATTCACTGGTTTAAAAGACAAAAATGGTAAAGAGATATATGAAGGCGATATAATTAAAACACCATTAGCTCATATGTTTCGTAGTAATATATACGAAGTAAAATACCACCAAAATAGATTTACTCCTGATGATATTTGTGATGGTGATGTTGAAATCATTGGTAATATATTTAAAACTTCAAATCTTCTTGACAATACCAGTAAAATATAATATACTTCTTATATGAATAGAGAAATTAAATTTAGAGTATGGGACAAACTTCCTAAAAAGTTTTTGGATTATCCGTGTTATTTTAATCACAAAGATTTTAATGAATTTACCGCTTTCGATAGATATTTCAAATGTGATGAAGACGATTGTATTGTTCAACAATATATTGGACTTAAAGATAAGAATGGTAAAGAGATTTACGAAGGTGATATTGTAAATTTCACTAAACGTGGAATGAATCATGGGCCTGAAGTGGAAAATATAAAAAATGCCGAGGTATGGTATTCATCCGAGGATTGTGCATTTGTTTTTGGAAAATACAAATCTGCAGATTATACATGGTGGTATTCAATGGTGGATGTTTTGTACGATTTCGAGGTGGTTGGCAACATATTTGAAAACCGCGAATTGTTGTCTTGACAATACCACCAAAATATAATATACTCTTTATATGAATAGAGAAATTAAGTTTAGAGTTTGGGATGAGAAATTTAATTGCTGGGACAAAGGAGGCTTTTATATCTACGCTAATGAACTAATTCAAAAGCAAGGATACATTATTCAACAATATACTGGGCTCAAAGATAAAAATGGTAAAGAAATTTATGAGGGGGATGTTTTAAAAGAACATCACTTTGAAGATTGGGGTGACAAAGAAGGTTTTGACTATTTTGGAGTTGTTCGTTATAAAACATATCCTAACGATAGCATGGGACTCCAACTTGCAGGGTATGTTACTTATCCAAATGCAGAAGAAAATAAAAACTATGGCGGCAATAGAATCTTACTAAATTGCGAAGTGGTTGGTAATATATTTGAAAACCGCGAATTGTTGTCTTGACTTTACCACCAATATATAATATACTCTTTATATGAAAAATAAATTAAAAAACACAGCACAACAAGGTGACGTAATCCTTAAACGTATTGCGAAATTACCCACAGGAACTCAAATAGCAATTAAGAAAAATACCAATGGTGAAATGGTTTTAGCTGAAGGTGAAACCACTGGTCATTATCATGGCATTCTTGAAAGAGACTCTGAATTGCTGACAATTGATAATAAAGTTTATCTAAACTTGAAAGAAAATGCTACACTTACACATCAGGAACATCATCACATTGACCTAGAAGCTGGAATTTGGGAGGTTGGTCGTGTGCAGGAATATGACTATTTCTCCAAGATGGTTCGTAAAGTAGTTGACTAAATTTCAAAGTGAATACCACCGAAGAAATAGATAGTCAGGTTGATAGTCAGGTTCTTAATCAGGTTTTTAATCAGGTTCATAATCAGGTTTGGAAACAGGTTCATAATCAGGTTCATAATCAGGTTTTTAATCAGGTTAGTAATCAGGTTTGGACTCAGGTTATTAATCAGGTTCGTAATCAGGTTCGTAATCAGGTTTATAGTCAGATTACAAGTGAAACAATTTAGTTGACAAAATAAAAAAACAATATACAATATTATTATATGATTGAAACATTAACAAAAACTCAAGAAACAAAAATGTCTGAATATGTCTCTAAATGGACAGAATTAGGACTCATAACAACTCCCCGCACCATTACCGATGCTAAAATTGATTTTTTTAAATTTCAGCAACTGGTTTTAAAGAAAGATAAACCAACAGAGGTTATTCTGGTAAACTCTCCATTGGAAGCTAATAAGAAAATCAAGGAATTATATTTTAAAGATACTGATAAAATGAAATGCTTTTATCCTTATTTTGATTGTCAATACTGGGCAGGATGGTTCTCTTTCTATGAATTTATGGAAAAGGAAGTGGGTATCAAATACGATAATAAAGCAGAATATGATGCTATGTGTGCTTGTAGTGGATATGGAATGGTTTATCCTCTTGATGATATTTGTATTGTGGTTCAACCTCCTACTATTATCAAGAAGAATGCTAGTGGATTACATTGTGAAGATGGTGTTGCATTAAGCTATAATGGTGATAATGAGATTTATGCTCTTAATGGAGTAGTAATGCCAAAGGAATATGTGCTAACTCCTTCACATAAGATTACTAGTGAAATGATTTTCAAAGAAACCAATGTTGAAATTCGTCGTGAGTTGATTCGTAAGGTTGGTTTGGAACAGGTATTTGAACAGATGCCGCACAAATTATTGGATACTCAAGGTAATTATGAACTATATTCCATTGATTTGAGCGAAGAAGTAAAAGATGCTCGTTATCTTAAAATGACCAATCCAAGTATTCAAGTGTTTCATATTGAAGGTGTTGCTCCAGAAATTTCAACTGTAAAAGATGCGTTAAAATGGAGAAACCAAAATATGTTTGAAAATGCTGATGTGTTGACCTGATATGAATACCATCGAAAAAATAGATAATCAGGTTTATAATCAGGTTTATAGTCAGGTTTATAATCAGGTTTATAATCAGGTTTATAATCAGGTTTATAATCAGGTTTATAGTCAGGTTTATAGTCAGGTTGGTAATCAGGTTTATAATCAGGTTTATAATCAGGTTGGTAATCAGGTTTATAATCAGGTTCGTAGTCAGGTTAGTAATCAGGTTAGTAATCAGGTTATAAGTGAAACAATATGAATAATTAATATATGGATAAAAATTTAATAATAAATGGATTAATTATTGCGGCTGGTGGTATAGTAGTGTTGAATATACAGCGTATTCTTCAATTTGTAAGTAATCATATACTAAATAATCTGGTATATAGCATAAAAATAGATGATAGTAGTCCATTTTATTATGCAATGCAAAAATATGTCAATAATGAACAAACTCATAAAATAAAGAATTTTTACTATAAAAACTTCTGGGACAATTTGTTAGTAAATGTAGACAAAGATACCAATAAGAAAAGTGATAATTTGTTTTTTGGTTATGGATATTTTACAGTTAAATATAATAACCACCGCATCTTTTTAAGCAAATACACCAAAGATATTGAAAATAGTATGGACCCTTGGAAAAGAGTAAAACAAGGTATTACCCTATATAGCTTCAATCATAAAGCCATATTTGATATGTTAAATCATATAGAAAATCTCTACTTCAATGACAGCATTAATTATTATTTCAATAGTGATGGCGAAACAAAAGTATTAGGTGGTATCGGAAATAAAAAATTTGAACATATATTCTTAAATGATAACTCGATTGAATTCATCAAAACTGACTTGGATAATTTTATTAATAACAGAAATAGATATAAACAATTAGGAGTAAAGTATAAACGAACATATTTGTTTTACGGTCCTGCTGGTACTGGTAAAAGCTCATTAAGTACTGCAATAGCTAATCATACCAAACGAAATATATTAAATATCAACTTGAGTAAAGAAATGACAGACTCCACTTTGATAAAAATAATCGCTGGTAGACCTGATAATTGTATCATATTGTTTGAAGATATTGATTGCTTATTCAATAACTTAAAACGTGAAGAACATACAGAAGATAAAAAAGATAAAAAAGAAGATAATTGCAAAATTACACTAAGTTGTTTGTTAAATATATTGGACGGTTCTTATACTCCTGATAATATCATTTTTATATTAACCACCAATCATATAGACAAATTAGATGATGCCATTCGTAGAGATGGTAGAACAGACCTTAAAGTTCAAATCAATAAACCAAATCCTGATACCATTAACAAATATATTGACTATATATCAAAAGTCGGTGGTAAAAAAGTAGATATTGATACCACAAACGATATATCATTAGCAACATTAGAAAAATATCTGATATAACATCAATATACCCTCTCTACCAATACAGAGAGGGTTTTTTATTACCTACCACCATACATTTCATACATATACCTGTCCTTTAACATTACATACCGCTCTAACTTGTTCTTCTGTAAATTTAATGGCATTAAAATCACAATGAAAACTTCCACCAACACTTTCTGGTGCTCCTTCTAATGAAGTTAATTTATTACTAGTACAACCAAAACTTCCACCAACACTACTAGGTGCTCCCTCTAATGATGTTAATTTATTATCATCACAATAAAAACCTCCACTAACACTGCGTGGTGCTCCCTCTAATGATGTTAATTGATTACTATAACAACTAAAATTTCCACCAACACTTTTAGGTGCTCCTTCTAATGATGTTAATTTATTATTATAACAATAAAAATTTCCACCAACATCAACATACTTCAAAACTTCTGGTAACTTAGTCAGATTCATACTACTCAAATCTAAATCACCTTTGCTGCCATTCTTGATGTATGCTTGAATCATTTTATCTAATCTACCTTCGATTCTACGAGGAATGAGTAAATCAGGTGCGGTATTCTCTAATAATATATCCTTTAACTTAATCATACGTATACCATTCCTTTAACATTACATATTGCTCTAACTTGTTCTTTTGTAAATTTAATGGCATTAAAATCACAATGAAAATCTTCGCCAACACTACTAGGTGCTCCCACTAATGATGTTAATTGATTATCATAACAACTAAAAGTTTTACCAACACTACTAGGTGCTCCTTCTAATGATGTTAATTGATTATCATAACAAGTAAAAGTTTTACCAACACTTTCTGGTGCTCCCTTCAATGATGTTAATTTATTATAATGACAATAAAAACTTCCACCAACACTTTTTGGTGCTCCTATTAATGATGTTAATTGATTATCACTACAAAAAAAACCATAACCCACACTAGGTACTCCCACTAATGATGTTAATTGATTATTAGTACAACCAAAATTTCCACCAACACTTTCTGGTGCTCCTACTAATGATGTTAATTTATTATTATCACAATAAAAACTTCCACCAACATCAACATACTTCAATACATCTGGAAACTTAGTCAGATTCATATTACTCAAATCTAAATGGCCTGTACTACCATTCTTTATGTACGTTTGAATAATTTTATCTATTCTACCTTCGATTCTGCGTGGTATTAATAGATTAGGAGCGGTATTCTCTAATAATATATCCTTTAACTTAATCATAAACCTATTATTTTTCTAAATTTATCCACATTTGTTTGAGAAGTTCCTGTATCAAATCGTGTATCAAGACCATCATATGCATCCATTTTACCATCTGACAATACTGCAATTGCTGCCACTCTCATATTTCTTCCTTTTGCAAAAGCATTACCTTTATCTGGAAATGCTTTTTTCAATTTTTCCATTAATTCATCCGATTTAATTTTAATATAATAAAATGTAGCACCACCCTTAAGATAATAACTATTCCAGTGATCTGAAGTTTTATATGTAGTACACCAAGCACTGTCTTTACCATCACCACAATCTCTATATGCAAATGTAGTTAATCCTAACTTTCTTGATGCTTCGTGAGTATGTGGACATATAACTAATTTATCACTATCATCTACAATTACTTCATAATCATTTTCCAATTCAGCACTTGAAAATCCTGAACCCGTATCATTTAATTCTTTTACTTCTGCCGCCATATCTTCAAATGTTTTAAATGCGGTAAAATCTTTGGTTTTAACCTTTCCTTTACTTAAAAATACATCATATTCTTCAATAGTATTCCTCAAATCATCAAAAGTAAATTTACCACCATTGTTTATCCATTGTTTAGCCATCCATCCAACATACTTCTTCTGTTTACTTGAATCAGCATCTAATAACTTATTAAAGTCATCCAATGATAATTTACCTTGCGTAACATATAATTCAGCCTGTTTCTTGTTCTCAACAATCACTGAACTCTTAAATTTAAAAAAATCTTTATATTTCATACATATACCTTTCTTTTAACATTACATACCGCTCTAACTTGTTCTTCTGTAAATTTAACAGAGTTATCATTACAATGAAAATTTCCACCAACACTACTAGGTGCTCCCACTAATGAAGTTAATTTATTACTAGTACAACCAAAAACTCCACCAACACTACGTGGTGCTCCTTCTAATGATGTTAAGTTATTATCAGAACAATAAAAATATCCACCAACACTGCGTGGTGCTCCCACTAATGATGTTAATTGATTACTAGAACAACTAAAATCACCACCAACACTTTCTGGTGCTCCTTCTAATGATGTTAATTTATTACTATCACAATGAAAATTTCCACCAACACTTTGTGGTGCTCCTTCTAATGATGTTAATTTATTACTAGAACAACTAAAATCTCTACCAACACTACGTGGTGCTCCTTCTAATGATGTTAATTTATTATTATAACAAATAAAATTTCCACTAACACTGCGTGGTGCTCCTATTAATGATGTTAATTGATTATAATCACAATAAAAATTTCCACTAACATCAACATACTTCAATACATCTGGTAATTTAGTCAGCTTCATATCACGCAAATCTAAATCACCTTTACTACCATTTTTAATATATTGTTGAATCATCTTCTCTAATCTACCTTCAACTCTACGTGGTATTAATAGATTAGGAGATTCACTTTCTAACAATATGTCTTTTAACTTAATCATATCTATATAAATAGTCAGCGGTATACCATTCCTTTAACATTACATATTGCTCTAACTTGTTCTTCTGTAAATTTAACAGCATTATAATAACATCTAAAATCTTCGCCAACACTTTCTGGTGCTCCCACTAATGAAGTTAATTTATTATCATCACAATGAAAACCTCCACTAACACTGCGTGGTGCTCCTTCTAATGATGTTAATTTATTACTAGTACAACCAAAATTTCCACCAACACTTTCTGGTGCTCCTTCTAATGATGTTAATTGATTACTATAACAATAAAAACTTCCACCAACACTGCGTGGTGCTCCTACTAATGATGTTAATTTATTATAATGACAATGAAAACCTCCACTAACACTGCGTGGTGCTCCCTCTAATGATGTTAATTGATTATTATCACAATGAAAATTTCTACCAACACTACTAGGTGCTCCCTCTAATGATGTTAATTTATTATTATGAAGATAAAAGTTTCCACTAACACTTTTTGGAGCATTCTCCAATGATGTTAATTTATTATTATCACAAGCAAAATCACCACCAACATCAACATACTTCAATACATCTGGTAATTTAGTCAGATTCATATCAGTCAAATACAAATCACCTTTACTACCATTTTTAATATATGTTTGAATAATTTTATCTATTCTACCTTCAACTCTGCGTGGTATCAGTAGATTAGGAGCGGTATTCTCTAATAATATGTCTTTCAACTTAATCATACGTATACCATTCCTTTAACATTACATATTGCTCTAACTTGTTCTTCTGTAAATTTAACAGCATCATCATCACAATAAAAATCTCCACCAACACTACTAGGTGCTCCCACTAATGAAGTTAATTTATTACTAGTACAACCAAAACTTCCACCAACACTGCGTGGTGCTCCTTCTAATGAAGTTAATTTATTATTATCACAATGAAAATTGCCACCAACACTTTCTGGTGCTCCCTCTAATGATGTTAATTTATTATTATAACATCTAAAATTTCCACCAACACTTTTAGGTGCTCCTTCTAATGATGTTAATTGATTATAATCACAATCAAAAACTCCACTAACACTGCGTGGGGCTCCTACTAATGAAGTTAATTGATTATTATAACAATAAAAATCTCCACCAACACTTTCTGGTGCTCCTACTAATGATGTTAATTTATTATTATAACAATCAAAATCACCACCAACATCAACATACTTCAATACATCTGGAAACTTAGTCAGATTCATATCACTCAAATCTAAATCTCCTTTACTACTATTCTTGATGTATTGTTGAATCATTTTATCTATTCTACCTTCGATTCTACGAGGAATGAGTAGATTAGGTGCGGTATTCTCTAATAATATGTCTTTTAACTTAATCATAAATATTTAAAATAGTCTTTATACGTTAAATTTTGTTTTTGTGCCGCCAATCTCACATTTATTTCTTGCTTTTGTGCATCTGATGACTTTTCAAATTCTTCATTTATCTCTCCTTTGACTTTAGAATTGGTAAAATACTTAAATGAACGAATTAAAGTTGCTACAAATGTTTTATATCCATCCGTCATCTGTTTGAATTTTTCATCCGTCAATCCATATTGAATTCTCAATCTTTCAGAATCTTCTCCAAAATTGATGTAATTATTTAATTTAGTATCTTCTTTTTTATAAAAATTGGATTTAAATTTATTAAAATCTAATTCTGTGTCCTTTGGAAATTTTTTATAATACATGTATGCATATTGTTTAGCATGAGCGATTAATTCTCCTAGATTCAATAAATAATCTATAGTTTTTATCAATTTATTCGGTTCATCTTCATCAGGACTTCCGCCTTTATCGATAGCATGCTGCATTTCATGCTGCAATGAAATTTTATATGAATCAAAATCTTTCAATATCTTTTTCATTACAATGACTAATTGAAAAGATATTCCATTCAAACTATTAAGTTCTGCATTACTATTAGTATTTTGACAAGAAAGAACTACATCAATTATAGGTCTTATTTTTGATAGTATTTCCGTGATATCTTTAGGAATAGATACCTTTAACGTAGGTTTACCCACGCTACTATCATCTTTGTCTATTTTAACTTTGGAAATAGGTTTATAATTTCTAAAAAATTTTGTAAATTCTGATATATTTAAATTTTCAGAAGTTATGCCTGACAATTTAGCTTTATCTACAACATCTTTTAAAATATCTCGCATTAAGATATAGAGCTTTTTTATAGCTTGATTCTGTGCTTCAGTCATATCTTCATTCAATATATCTTTTAACTTAATCATATCTATATAAATAGTAAACGGTATACCTAATAAATGAACAAAAATACTCCCTATATACCATAGAGAGTATCTTAAACTACCTACCACCCCTACCATTATAAACAAAAACACCGTTCATCAGTTAAAATGAACGGCGGTATACCAAATAATAATAATATATTATAATCTTGGAAATTTGTTTAAATCCCATTTATCAACAACTTCACCAAAACCTAATTTTTTATTGTTCAAATAATCTGCAATAGCTCTTTGTTGACGTTTATCAAATTTTATCTTTCCTTTAATCTGAAGAGATGACACGGTATAGGCACCGGAGCTTAAAAAAAGTGGGCTAATTAATATCGCATCTCCTCCAATAAACACAATTCCAACACTAAAATCTTTTGGTAACGATACCGCTTGTTTTATTTTATATGTTTTCAAATCACCATCTACATAAAAACTAAGTGGTTCGGCTTGTTTATCTGCTGCATCTGAAAATTTTTTGGCTCTTAGTTGATCTTTCTCCTTGGCTTTTTTAGCAGCACGTCTTAATAATTCAGGTGATAATTCATTCATCATAGTTTCTTGAATACACTCTTTAATCAATTGTTTAAGTTCTGATTTTGTCATAATTTTAAATTTTCCTTTTGGTATATTATATAAATATAATACAAATATATAAAAGTACAAAGTAATATCAAATATCTGTAGGTTTACCATTCTTAGGTGTACTGCTACTATGATGACTTTCAATTAATCCACTATCCAAATTAATAACAAATGTAAACCTCGCTGGTACTTCCTTACGCTTCTTACCAACTATACCATCATCATCCAACGTAAATGTATAATTGCCATCAGCAACTCCATACTTATCTCCTAATCTCTTGAATATAATACTATTCAATACCCCCTCTGGATGCTTCAATACAAAACTATCAAAATATGTCTTTATCACCCCTCTACCCTGCTTCACATTCTCAGCAACAGTTCCAAGTAATACTCCCTGCTCCGTATATAACTCCGATATCTTCTTAGCATCATGCCTCTTTACCACCTCTAACCAATTCCTAATTATATCATATATCCTATCTGCGGTATTATCTTTATTATTATTATTCATATAAAATACATATGTAATTGTAAAAGTAAAAAATAATTATATTTAATACCACCCTCCATATAAAGAGGATTGTTCAGCGGTACTCCCCCCACACCATAAAATATATAAATTATTGATGACGTTGTAGTAAATTCATATATTTCTTATGAATTGGTAAGTGTCTACCATGAAATCCAAATGTATTTTCTACTACTTTAGTTTCCCACGAAAATCTTGTTGCAACTTCTATAGACGCAATTTTTATCCCATTCAATTCAAGTAACTTTTTGTTAGTTCTACATAAAAAAGTATCTTCAGCCTCATCTTCTATAAAATTCAATGTAGATGCAAAATTAATCATTTTCTTGCTTCTAAGAGAAAATCCGCCATTGCCAACTCTATTACTAACTCTATTACCAACTCCATTAGACAACCCCCACGGTGCTCCTATAAAATCATAGTTTAAAAATTCATTATTCCAAAAATGAGGACGTAATACAAATCCATCCCATTGAACTAGTAAAACATAAGAAGCAGATACATATTTAAATAACTCTTTAATCATAAACCGATTGTATTCCTCAAGTGTAAGATTTGGTATTTTTATAAACTCACCAACAAAATTTGAAGGACAAAAATTAGACAACAATTTAACCGATTTAAATGATATACCTTTACACGAATATGATAACGCTTTTGCAGACATTATAACTTTATCCATTTCATTTCTACCATCAACACACATCAATTCAACATTTTCCGATAAATCTATCATCATCTGTATAAATATCAGCGGTATATCAATCTAAATAAAAAATACTCCCTATATACCATAGAGAGTACCTTTAACTACCCTACTACCACCCCTGTCAAATTTATCAGCGGTACTCCTCCTACATCTTAAATAATTATCATTATTAGTTTTTAATCTATATTTATATACGTGAAAATACAATATAAAGACTTTTACAAAAAAGAATTGAATCAATCAAAACAACGATTAGATGAAAATATCATACCCGTATTAATTGCAACAGCAGTAATGTTTCCTCCAATAGTATCTCTATTAAATAAAATAATATCAACTATAATAGCACGTTTACCATCATTTATAATAAAAAAAGATATGGAAAACTTAGATTTATTAGGAAAATTACAGTCAATGTCCGAATCATTATTGAATTTTGCAGATAAAATAGGAGATTTATATATTAAGTCAATAATAAAAATATTCTATTTTGTACCTAAAATAAGAAACTATTCCGATGAACAAAAAAAACACCTAGCCGTTACCCTATATTATACATTCATAATAGGCTCAATAATTTATATATGCCATATCAAAGGTCTTCCACAAGATAAATCCTCAGAAATAAAAACCGTTATACAAAATAAGTTAAAAACTTTAAGTGTAGATTTAAAATTTGACGATGTTGAAAAAACAGCAGATGTAATAATTTCAAATCAAGGTATATCACCAATAATTAATAAACTAACCGATAATGTCGTTAAAATGCTAGGTTTGTAATATATCCTACCACCCCTAAATCCATCGGCGGTATACCAAATAATAATAATAATAATATACTTGACTTATTATAAAAAAATGGTATAGTTAATCTATATGAATGATAATCCTGAAAATATATTTAAAAAACATTTCAACGGTACTTTAGATGAATTACTCAACTATACCCAAACTAACGCAGACTTCGTACAAGATGTTCTCAGCGGTAAAAAAGAAGTAATACTCAATGACGAAGAATCTATAACAATGATTCTAGAAGAATATCCCACCCTAACCAAAAATACCGCAAAAGAACTATTAGATAATATCAAATTAGAAATGGTAAAAGATACCATCAATACTCTAATCGAAGATGGCCTAGCCGAAAGTAAAGGATTTGACCCCAATACCAATGAAGAAATAGTCGGACTAACAAAATTAGGTGAACTATACTATAACCATATCAAAAATAAAAACAATTAATAAATACTCTTATACTTACACAATTATAATAACAATATAACAATATAACTATATAATAACCACCTCCCTATACATACAGAGTATCAATTAACCTCCCCCTCCCACCCTCTCATAAATCTTGACGGTATACCAAATAATAATAATATTACATCATACACTATACCATAACTCTATACTCCATTACCATATACTATACTATACTCATATAATACTTACACAATTATATAACATCCTCTCCCTATACATACAGAGTATCAATTAACCTCCCCCCACCACCCATATAATAATCAATACTATAACCCTCAATTAATTAATACTATACCTATTTAAACCCATTACCCATCTTTAATCTCTTTATAACTTTCCTATACAACCTACTCTTTACCCTCCCTATACCCATATAGGATATTAGGGGACCCCCCCACCCTCATATTATTTCTACCTACCTCCATTACTATTCTCATATCATCATACCCATATAACTTCTCATCATACTCATCATACTCTCTTACTATATAATTCCTTACCTCTTATACCCATTTATTATATCTATTTTTATACACATCATATCATAGATTATTATAATTAATAGAATATATCCATAGTTATACTCATATAATTATTACTAACCAATTATATACTAATAAAATTAATCAGATAATTATAAGTATATCGTTGTTTTGTCAAGTTTTTTCTTTATTTTTTTATAGGATAATAGTAATTGTGTAATTATTTTTCTTTATTTTTTATTTTTGTGATGGAGTGTATTGTTTGTGTGAGTATATAGGATATTCGTTTACTATACCAGATTTATTATATATCATCTTGACTAATAGTGTCTTGTGGTATTAACGATACTTATGTGAATGGGGTAATTGGGTATTAGTGAAAATGATTATATAAGTCAATATTAGAAATAGTAATTGTGAAAGTATCCTATGGGTGATAAGTAAAACTGATTTTATGGGGATATTTGCGTTAATGATAACTTTATCGTTAAAGTAAAAAGGACAAATCGTTATCGTTAAAGTGGAGCCCAAAATACAGATAACGATAAAGGTTGGGAAAAAGGGAGCATATACTTATGTATGTATAATGTATTTACAGATAACGATAAAGTGATATGATCATTCTGTGGTCCTCTACTCTTGATGTATTATCATCTCAATGGCTTATTAAGGTGTCGCCTCCAACCTATCCGTTAAAATGTCTCTCACTTACGAATACAGTATATCAGCTTTTTATACAAAGTAAAGGATTATTTATAGAATTATGTGATTATTTTATTATTCCTATATGGTATATGGATGATATAGGTATTGAGAAATTAGACCAGGGGAGGTACAGGACCATTGTATCATAAATTTATAATAAGTCAAGGGATTATTTATATAATTGTGTAATTATTTTTTATATAAAGTTAATTGACAAGGGAGGTGGTATGTAGTATTATATGGATATGAAATACGGAATTACTTGTGGTGAGTGTAAAAAGAGAGAAACGATTGATACAGGTAAAGAGAGTATAATGTATTGGATTGCTAATAGTGGATGGAAGGAGATATGGAAAGATAGATTTATTATTAAGTATCAATGTGATGAATGTAGTAAGAAAGTAATTGACATTATATAAAAAGCTGGTATAGTAGTAGAGTAACAGTAACAAACAACAACAAATTAAACGATAATTATGATTCCTGAAAAGAGTAACAATAGTGTTAGTATTCCTGCTAATTTTGAAACCAAGCAATTTGGTATCAACGATGAAGATTTTGCTCATATTGTTGATATTATTCAGAACCAGCTTTATTCCGATAAGCCATTGGCATTGGTTCGTGAGTATTGCTGTAATGCTTATGATGCTAATGTGATGGCTGGTCGTAAGGAAACTCCTATTCGTATTATTTTGCCGTCTAGGTTTGAACCGCAATTTAAGATTCGTGATTTTGGTAATGGATTGAATCAGGGTCAAATGGAGCAGATTTTCACTCGTTATGGTAAATCTACTAAACGAGATGACAATACTACTGTTGGATGTTTTGGTATTGGTAGTAAGGCTGCTTTCTCTTATACCGCCAGTTTTTTGGTGAATAGCTATATTGGTGGTATTAAGACGGCGTATAATTGTGTTTTGGATGAAACCAATGTGGGTAAATTGATTACTCTTGGCAAGGTTAATACTACGGAGAATGATGGTTTGGAGATTGTTATTAACATTAAGCAGGATGATGTTGAGAATTTCCGTAACATTTGTATGTCATTTTTCAAGTATTGGGATGTTATGCCTGAAATTGTTGGATTTACCGATGAAGATTATAAAAGGATTCGTGGTAATGATAAGGTAGTTATTGAAGGAACTGGATGGAAGATTCTTGGTGCTGATTCATATAATTATCGTCGTAATACGGAAGCCGTTGCTCTTATGGGTAACATTGCATATCCTATTAAGTGGGAGAGTGTGAAGGGGTTCAAGGAATTGTTGGCAAAGCGTGGTGGTAAGGATAATCATAATTTGTCTTATTTCATTACCGATAACAATATGGTGTTTAGTTTTGGTATTGGTGAAGTTAAAATGTCACCTAGCCGTGAAACCCTACAATATACGGAATTGACTAACAGTAGTATTCTTGCTCGTATTGAAACTGTATTGGATGAGGTTAGTGCTATTGTCCAGAATAAGATTTCCACGGCTGCTAATCTTTGGGCGGCTAAAGAGATGTATGACGATATGTTCAATAGTATGAATGGATTGTATCGTTTGAAAGGCACTATTAAGACTACCTATAACAATCAGGTTATTGATTGTAACAAGATTAAGGGTTTTGATAAGTGGATTACGACTGGTGTTCTCAAAACATATTATCGTCGTGGTAGTAATGTG
>Ga0209596_1000507_pt1 | contig 35746 bp, 31 predicted proteins | sample M_130807_MF_Meta_FD_187314 | JGI IMG/M metagenome (GOLD analysis project Ga0209596, IMG submission 187314) | Freshwater microbial communities from Lake Montjoie, Canada to study carbon cycling - M_130807_MF_MetaG (SPAdes) (version 2) | ecosystem: Environmental > Aquatic > Freshwater > Lake... | reverse complement strand
AGTGTTGCCGGTATTGCCTGTGTTACCAGTATTGCCTGTGTTGCCTGTATTGCCTGTAGCGCCAGTGTTGCCGGTATTGCCTGTTGCGCCGGTATTACCAGTGTTACCAGTATTGCCTGTGTTGCCTGTGTTGCCAGTGTTGCCTGTGTTGCCTGTGTTGCCTGTTGCGCCAGTGTTGCCTGTGTTGCCAGTGTTGCCTGTGTTGCCTGTGTTGCCTGTGTTGCCTGTGTTGCCTGTGTTACCTGTGTTGCCTGTGTTGCCTGTGTTGCCTGTGTTGCCTGTGTTGCCTGTGTTACCTGTGTTGCCTGTGTTGCCTGTGTTGCCTGTATTACCTGTGTTGCCTGTGGCACCTGTGTTGCCTGTGTTGCCTGTGTTGCCTGTGTTGCCTGTGTTGCCTGTGGTGCCTGTGTTGCCTGTGTTGCCTGTGTTGCCTGTGTTGCCTGTGTTGCCTGTATTACCTGTGTTGCCTGTGGCACCTGTGTTGCCTGTGTTGCCTGTTGCGCCTGTGTTGCCTGTGTTGCCTGTGTTGCCTGTGTTGCCTGTGTTGCCTGTGTTGCCTGTGTTGCCTGTGTTGCCAGTATTACCAGTATTACCAGTATTACCAGTATTACCAGTATTGCCAGTGTTACCCGTATTGCCTGTTTCGCCAGTGTTGCCAGTGTTGCCTGTATTACCAGTATTACCAGTATTACCAGTATTACCAGTATTGCCTGTTTCGCCAGTGTTGCCAGTGTTACCTGTGTTACCAGTATTGCCAGTGTTACCCGTATTGCCTGTTTCGCCAGTGTTGCCAGTGTTACCTGTGTTACCCGTATTACCCGTATTACCTGTGTTACCCGTATTACCTGTGGCACCTGTCGCGCCGCTATCGCCAGTATTACCTGTATTACCTGTGGCGCCAGTATTACCAGTGGCACCTGTCGCGCCGCCCGGGTCACCCGTCATACCTTTGTCGCCCGTGGCACCGGTATTGCCTGTCGCACCGGTCGCACCGGTCGCACCACTCGCACCACTCGCGCCAGTCGCGCCTGTCATACCATTCGAACCACCTAATCCCGAGACAATTTCGCCGGTGGTAGTATTATAGAACAAGGCCGAATAACTCGCATCAAGCACCGTTTCGGCACGGACGGGTTTTACCGTAAAAGTATTAGAGGCACTGTTTGTTATATTTATGCCAGTCGCATTTATGATGATAGAATTTGATTTTTGGGCAGTATAACCCGCACCATATCCAATTGCGACAGAATTACTACCCTGTCCTGTATAACCCGCTTGATTACCAATCGCCACGGTATTGCCTTGTTGATTTATGCGACCCGCATTAACACCAATGGCAATCGCACTAATTTGCTGACTTGTGTTACCCGCATTTACACCAATAGCGACCGCATTGCTTTGTTGATTTGTAAACCCTGCGCTACTACCAAGAGAAATGGCATTATTTTGTTGACTTGTATAACCCGCCTGATAACCAAGCGCCAACGCAGACGTTTGTTGGTTCGATAATCCCGCTTGATAACCAAGTGCTATCGAATTAATTTGTTGGTTCCTAAATCCCGCCTGATAACCAATCGCAATGGCATTAAGTTGTTGATTTAATTGACCCGTTCCTTCCCCAATTGCCACGGCACTACCTTGTTGACTCGTCAATCCGGCATTATTACCAATTGCCACGGCACTAGATTGTTGTCTTGTTCGTCCCGCATTATAACCCAGCGCAACCGCATAATCTTGTTGACTCGTTAGACCCGCATAATTACCAATTGCCACGGCATAATTTCCTTGCCCAATAACATAATACGCATTTTGGGTAATGGCAATTGAATTGGCACTAAAATCTATTTTTTGTGGACGAAACGTACCATTCAATGACAAAATAGTCTCAGACTCATTGTATTCGAAATTATTACTACCAGTAATACCACCATCCCCATTATTATATTGAACGGAATTTGTTGGTCCACCGGGTACTGTACCACTCGGACCCGTCGGACCAATATCACCCGTCGCGCCGGTCGCACCCGTTTCGCCGGTTTGACCTGTAGCACCCGTCGCACCGGTCGCACCACCCGGATCGCCCGTAATACCTTTATCGCCAGTCGGACCCGTCGAACCCGTCGCACCGGTTTCACCCGTCGGACCAGTTGAACCCGTTTCGCCCGTTGGACCCGTTTCGCCCGTTTCGCCCGTTTCGCCCGTTGGACCCGTTTCGCCCGTTTCGCCGGTGGCACCCGTTTCGCCCGTTGGACCTATTTCGCCGGTGGCACCCGTTTCGCCGATTGGACCCATTGGACCCGTTTCGCCGGTGGCACCCGTTACGCCAGGCGCACCACCCGGATCGCCGGTAATGCCTTTGTCGCCCGTCGCACCCGTTTCGCCCATCGCACCGGTCGCCCCCGTCGCACCGGTTAGACCATTAGAACCGCCTAATCCCGAGACGATTTCGCCGGTCGTGGTATTATAAAACAAGGCAGAATAATTAACATCCAGCACCGTTTCGGCACGGACGGGTTTTACGGTAAAAGTATCAGACGCGCTATTCGTTATATTTACGCCACTCGCATTTATGATAATAGAATTCGGTTGTTGATTGTTATAACCTGCCCCATACCCTATTGCGACCGCATTATTTCCCTGTAATAAATATCCCGCGCCAGAACCAATTGCCACCGCATTGTTTTGTTGACTCGTCTGTCCCGCATATTCACCAATTGCTACTGTACTCGCTTGTTGATTAAACCATCCCGCATTATAACCCACCGCCACCGCATTCGTTTGTTGTCTGGACCATCCCGCCTGATAACCGATAGCGACCGCATTGGTTTGTTGACTCGACCATCCGGCCTGATAACCCACCGCAATAGCATTGCCTTGTTGATTTCGCCACCCCGCACTGCTACCAATCCCTACCGCATTCGTATTTTGATTTTGATAACCCGCTTGCTCACCAATCGATATCGCATTGTTTTGTTGACTCGTCTGTCCCGCACTGCTACCAATTGCCACCGTTCCCGATTGTTGTCTCGTCTTACCCGCATAATTACCAATGGCGACCGCGTAATCTTGCTGACTTGTTCGACCCGCATAATTACCAATCGCGACAGCATACGTGCCTTGCCCGATTGTATTATGACTGCCTTGCGTAATCGCAATCGAATTCGCGCCAAAATCTATATTTTGCGTTTGTAAAGTACCGGTGACGGTTAACGTGTTCGTTAAATCATCATAAAGTAAATTCGTACTACCGGTTATACCCGTGTTATTGACATTATACTGTAGCGAACGATTTGGACCACTCGGCGTAAAACCTACCCCCGTGTCGCCTTTTGGACCTGGTGGACCGCCATAAGGTCCCGTCGGACCTGTTGCCCCAACAACACTCGTGGTAGGATTTTCTGGGTCAGTATTATTCGTTATATTAAATGTATTGGTTGAGGGGTCGACGCCCATAGAATACGATACTTGATTATTATTTCCGACAAAATAAATGGAACCGGTACTAACATAAATATGTTTCCAAAATCTCCCCGTAGACCCGAGCGACCATTGCGATATACCAACCGTTTCACCCGAGGCGGTCAGATTACCGCCCGGCAGAAAATTACCATTTAAAATTACACTATTATTTGACATATCATAGTAAAATCCCGTATTGCCCGTCAACCCGCCATTTCCATCACTAACCTGAACTGCCCCTGTCATACCAACTGCCGTCAGAACTTTCGCCCCCGAGACGATTTCGCCTGACGTTTTATTATAATACAAGGCGGAATAGGCATTTAAAGCATTCGTATTAGATTCGTCGCGGACAGGTTTTACCGTAAACGTATTGACCGCACTCATATCCAGTTGCGACCCTGTCGCATTTATTATGATCGAATTCGATGCTTGACCGGTATATCCGGCGCCACATCCGATAGCGACAGCATTGGCGCCTTGATTATATTGCCCCGCATTTTCTCCTACCCGAACACTACTATTATCAAACATAATCCGATTTGCCATAATTTCGCCTGTAATACCTAAACGGTTCGGATTGACATTAATATCAAATACTATATTATCACTATAAGTAATACCACCACGACCATCCGATATTAAACACGCACCGGTCCCCCCATAATCAAAGGGGTTATAGGTGGTCTCATTTGGTGTTTTCATAATATACGCCAACGAGTAATAATCTGTCATATATGATATTTACATATTTTTAAAAATTGTAAATACCATATTAAATACCATATTAAATGAAATGCTATATGCTATATGTCATATATTATGCGACGGGTTTCTCGGGCCACACGATACCAATAAGATTATCATCCGCATCGGTATCCGGCATTGGATACGTCGTCGTAATATCCCGTAAAGATTGCCGGTAATTCAACCATTGTTGCTTAAGTTCGGCAGTTTTATGCGGAAAATCCGGTAAAGCATAAATGTCGCTTTTTGTCAAGCGACTATTACGTTCCCCTCGCAAGATGTCTAAATTATGTTTAATCGTATAATCAGCATACTTGGCGCTAATCGTCGCTTCAGGCACGAGCGGTTCTTGGGTATAATAGAGGATGATGGATTTATAAGTCGTGCCACAAGCAATTGGCGTGCCGGGATAAATATCTTGTAAGAGTTTTAATAAAACGAGGCGTTTATAGGACATTTGTATTGGGATAAGATTTTTTATTTATTTTATTATTTATTTAACGGAGTTCACTCCACTGAAGCATACTTGATTTGGAACCACTGTCAGAATTAGCATAATAATTTGAATTTGGCGGCACAATCATATATTGTGTGAAATAGGTAGAACCACCAAATGCTGACACACTATTTGATGTATGAGATACATTTACGCCATCGACCCATAATCGGCAATTAGTGTACAAAGGATTTTGACTATTTACACATACCATAATCGGTCTGCCCGTCGTATTATAATATATGACATCATACGCCCTTTGTGCTGTCAGATAATACCATTGCTGGTTATAACCCAGCGTTAGATTTAATGCCGTGTCGATGCTATCGTTGACAAGTTTCACTGTATTATCCGCTAAATTTGGCGCCGTACGTGCCGCAATTGCCAACCCTTGATTACCGGAAAACATACTATTGGCCAACCCCGTCCACGAAATGCCATTCGCACTATACGCAATTTTATTAAGGGTGCCTTGCCCGACTGCTAACCAATACGTGCCGTTCCACGTGATGCTATTACATTCATTACCATCGAAAATCGCGCCACCACTGCCATTAAGACTTTGCTGCCACGTTTTGCCGTCAAAACTATACGCCAGCGGATTGTCGCCTACCCCGCCCGCCACCCATTTACTACCGTTCCACGCGACGGTGAAACAAATACCGTCCGAGAAAGGATATCCATTCGTGCCATTATAACTATTATTCCACGACGTGCCGCTGTCGTCGCTCCATATGAGCGTGCTACTACCGGTTGTCGTCGGTCCGCCACCTGCCACAAATAAATTGGTATTGCCGGCAATCGCATTACAAAAACGGATATTTAATTTTTCCTGAAAAAAATAGACTCTGCCGCCCTGTGCAATTTTAGAATTATTAAATGGCGCTCCGACAATTAACCGATCGCCGGCAGCATTTAAAGCGACACTCCATCCGAATTGTTCACCTGCGGCAGGTGTATTATAGATATTGGTGCCTTGAAATGAAGGTACAGTATCTGCCGTCCAACCTGAACCGCTTACATAATTATAACTATACACTTTACCCGCATCTGTCGCTCCAGTATCATTAGAAATCGCTCCAACGACTAACCGGTCCCCCGCAGCATTTAAGGCGACGGACTTGCCGAACTGTTCTCCTGCTACAGAGCTTGTAATAGAAGAGATGAGTGTATCTGCCGCCCATTGTCCATTTACATAATTATAAAAATACACTTTGCCGCAATTTGTCAGTGTAGGACTTGTATTATCGTATAAATATGCTCCAACGACTAACCGGTCACCTGCGGCATTTAAAGCGACGGCACTACCAAAATATTCACTGTCTTGAGGACTAGGGCTTTTGAAACCTTGTGCTAATACCCATCCTGTGCCACTCACATAATTATAACTATACACTTTGCCGGCATCTGTCGCTCCAGTATCATTCAGATAAGCCCCCACGACTAAACGATCGCCGACCGCATTTAATGCACAGTCATTACCTAATCGTTCGTTGATAGTGCCTGTGAAAGATTGTTCAGGCACCCACAAGCCATTAACATAATTATATGTATAGAATTTGCCTGCATTAACACCATTCGTAGAATTCCCACTAGCCCCGACGACTAACCGGTTCCCATAAGCATTTAATCTGATACAAGCACCGAATTGTTCGTCTGTGTTGTTATTCGTGCCTTGGAAACCTTGTACAAATACCCACAAACCATTCACATAATTATAGCTATACACTTTGCCAGCATTAACAGCCGTATTATTATTCCCAGTAGCCGCGACGACTAACCGATCGCCGGCGGCATTTAAAGCGACACGAGTACCGAATACTTCATTGGCTATAGGACTAGGGCTTTGGAAAGCTTGTGACAGAACCCAGCCCGTGCCACTGACATAATTATAACTATACACTTTGCCGGCATTTGTCGCTCCAGTATCATTAGAAGTCGCCCCGACGACTAACCTATCCCCCGCCGCATTTAAAGCGACGGATTGACCGAATTGTTCGGCGACTTGGGGGATGGTGCCTAGGAATGCTTGTACTAATCCGTAACCCTGCCCGCCAGTATAAAATACCCTTTCTTCATTTACACTGTTCGTCCACGTAATGCCGTCATTACTTGTGGCGAAAATATTTTGCGTGCCTCGCCCACCAGCAAGGGTGACGCCATTCGTATTGGCAAGCGCTAGGCATTCTTTTATACCGAGCGGGGGATTATAAGAAAAAAGCGCAACATAGCCGGCATTTGTGCCGTAAGTATCAGCCGCACCTATGATTGCAGTTACATCGTTATAATTTCCTATACTCACAGCCCCCCCTGCAAAACAATCACCTCTGGCATTCATTGCCACACATCCGCCAAGAAAGTTACTAGCATTTGCGTCCTTATAAAGATAACTATAACCATTAATATCACTCGGCCAAATACCATCCACCTGATCATATACATAAATTGCCCCCGTATCAGTTAGAGTTGTATCATATCCTGGCGCACCTACAATTAACCGATCCCCCACGGCATTTAAAGCGACACCTCGACCATATCTTAGTTCTTCTGACGTTGGCGGATTGTATCTACGTGTCCACGCCGCACTTGTAATGGCAATGCCATTTGTGCCCGGCCATTTATTATTTGTATAATCATAATCAATAATGTAGACAGCCCCAACATAAGTGTTATTCCAAACATAAGCGCCAACTGCCAGCCGGTCGCCTTTGGCATTCAAGGAAATACTGCGACCAAAATTATTAGAATTAGTTGTCGCTTCTGCTTTATAAATAAAACTATTACTGGTCGATAAGGCTACTCCACTGGCACCGCCCGGCCATGCTCCGGTCTGGTAATTATAATCTACAATCCAAACCCAGCCATTATAAGTTGTGACCGTTCCGCCACCGCCGATAGCCAACCGATCCCCCGCGGCATTAAATGAAAGCGACCAACCCACTCTCTCATTTGCTGCGCCCCCCTTAAAAACAGCAGTAAGAATGCCCGGATTCTCAATAAAATTCAATGTTCCTCCTCCTGTTCCCGGAAATACTCCATTGACTGAATGAACGATATATACTTTGCCAGAATCTGTATTACTATCATTTTTCCACGGCGTTCCCATCGCAATTCTATCGCCATCCGCATTTATCGCTACTGCTGCCCCGAAATAATCATTAGAAGAAAGATAACCTATATATGCCATCGTCGCAACAGACCTAGTAGCTGGCCAAACTCCATTTGTCCCTTGCTGAAAAATATAGACGGCGCCTACATCTGTTAACACCGAAAAAACGAAGATACTATCTAAAAAAGGTGCTCCGACCACCGCTATATTTCCCGCAGCATTTAAAGCGACACTATACCCAAATGCGTCGCCCGCAGCTGAACCCGTCCAAGTTTGTGTAGGGTTAGTCTTCCAAACATTTAAACTGAAATCGTAATCGTAGATGTATACATTGCCAAAATTGCCGGCTGACGTACTGGTGAAACCGGCTGCCCCGATAATCATCCGCGTGCCAGCCGCATTAAAATCAATAGAACTGCCGAATAAAGAATTGGCACTAGCATCATACCGATTGCCTAAATAAGTCGGAATACTCTGTTCGCCGCCGCTTAATAAACTGCTTTTCGACCACGTAATACCATCATTGCTATAGACCAACGCGTCAGTATTCGTGCCGCCCGCATTCCAATTCAGACCATTCCAATTCACGACATTACATTTCATTTGCCGGTCAAAAACATACGCACTGCTCGTGATTGCCGTCGCCACCGCATTTGGTGCGCCACTGACGATACGCGTTCCGGCAGTATTTATCGCCACCGAGGAACCCGTCGCATCAGTACTTCCACTAACGCCAACTAACGCATTGCTTTCGCTTTCCCACTGTAACGTGTCATTATTATAATTGTAAACATAATTCGTCCCTTTATAAGTCGTGCCATATCCATCATTGTATGTATAACCTGGCGCCCCGACAATTAAACGGTCTCCCGCGCCATTGAAAGTAACCGCAGACCCGAAAAGTTCGCCGGCAGTATTACCCGAAATATCTTGTCTCCATCCCCATCCATTCGTCACATAATTATAAATTGAGACTTTGCCGCGGTTAGTACTGCTTTTTGGTGCGCCAATCGCACAAATAGTACCATCATCATTAATCGCACACGCTGTTCCAAATCCAAGTGTACCTGCAGTGTTGTTTGATATATCTTGGTCGGGTTTTGCGATATTACCGGCGACCGTTTTTAGACCCCAATAACCCGTGTTGGTCGATATATCGAAACTATATGCTTTTCCAAAAGCATTATTCGGTTCGCCGATAATACAGCGGTCTTTTTCTTTGGCGTAAGCAATACTGTACCCAAAATAAGTATTAGCAACAAGTGGCGAGGTTCCCTTTAAAACATTGGGATTGGTGGTATTGAGGATAGGCGAAGGACGCCATTGCCCGTTATTATAGGAAAGATCATATACGGCGCCTCGACCTCCGTCATTATTCGGCGCACCCACTAATAACCGTTTTGCGTCTCCACTCACTGCGACAGACGACCCAAATCTTGCGCCAGCGCTGGGGCTGTTGCTCGGTCCTAATACCTGCGACGACCGTGTCCATACTTGTGTCGTGTCATTATACGAAATATCGTAAAATGCGCCGGAACCGCTATTCGATTGCGGCGTGCCTACGACAATTCGGTCACCCGTCATATTCATCGCAACACTATATCCATTATGCGAAATATCGCCGGTTAAATTGCGATAAGTTTGCATGAGCGTCCAACGGTTAGTATTTGAGGATACATCATAATCGTATATGTAGAGCGCGCCATTACTGCCGTCAATGTACGGCGCCCCGATTGCCATACGCGTCCCATCGTTATTGATAGCAACACTTGTGCCGTACCCATTACGACCCGTAAAACCACTAGATGGACTTCTGGTCCATTCCCCGCTGTCTAACAACGTCTGCGTATTTGCCGCGTTTTGGTCCCAGTGGATGCCGTCACTACTGTACGCAATCGCGTTTCGACCTTCCCCGCCAGCGACCCAGACCTCGCCGTTCCATTGAACCGAATGACATACTCCCGCGTTTCCTAGTCCGTTATCAAATAAGACTTGGTTTTTCGCACTATCATCGTAGGTCCACGTGAGACCATTATAACTATAAGAAATCGGAATATCACCAATCCCGCCGGCAACACTAAAACTATTTGTGATTGATAGTTGTGGATTTGCGCCGGTATAACCCGGATTATATTTATTACCTGCGCCGACTACAAACCGGTCCCGTAAATCGGGCGTGTTGGTATTACCGTCGCATAAGGCCCATCCATTCGGTATAGTACTAATCGACCCAGACCACGCGGAAATAGTACCCGCGGGAATTGATACACCGCTGGGACCGGTATATCCGGTACTACCTATCGGTCCAGTTGGTCCGTCCTTACCATCAACTCCGCGTGGTCCCGTCATACCAGAGATGACCGTGACGAGAATTGAACTAAGAACACTTGTGCCGCTTGGACCGGTTGGACCGGTATAACCCGTGTAACCCGTATAACCCGTCGGACCGCCAGGATCTCCTCTCACACCTTTATCTCCCGTCGGACCCGTTTCACCCGTTGGACCCGTTGAACCGGTTGGACCGGTTGGACCGGTACGACCCGTATAACCCGTATAACCCGTATAACCCGTCGGACCTGTACGACCGGTAGGACCCGTATAACCCGTATAACCCGTATAACCCGTATAACCTGTATAACCCGTATAACCTGTGTAACCAGTGTAACCTGTGTAACCCGTATAACCCGTATAACCCGTAGAACCGGTCGGACCTGTACGACCGGTCTCACCTGTAGAACCATTTGGACCGCCAGGTTCACCTGTATCTCCCTTTGGACCCGTTGGACCCGTTGGACCTGTTGGACCGGTATAACCCGTATAACCCGTATAACCCGTATAACCCGTATAACCTGTCTTACCTGTCGCACCGGTCGCACCAGTATAACCCGTATCACCTGTCGCACCGGTCGCACCGGTCGCACCAGTATAACCCGTATAACCTGTAAAACCTCCTTCAGGACCTTTGTCTCCCGTCTGACCTGCTGGACCTTCCGGACCTGCTGGACCCGTTGGACCCGTGTAACCCGTATCACCACCTGGTGTACCTTGCATGCCTGTAGGACCCGTATAACCTCTTAAATATGCGGACGGACCATCCGGAATCCATACAATTCCTTCATTTGGGGTTCGTATGCGATTATTATTTTGTTTCCAACTCATAATATATATATTTTATATTACATTAAAAATACCTTATTCGGACGCTTAATATTTATATATTATGAATTTATGTATTTATGATTTGTTCTTTTTATTTTTGCTTCGCACAGGTCGTTTCGGTTTTTTCTGTGTTTTTCGATGTTGTTTACGACGATGACGATTATTTTGTGTTTTAAGTGAATAATTTCGATTTAAGCGTTCTATCAATTCATTTTTGCTTAAATTTTTAGACAATAATCGGACTAATGCTTTATCTTTTAATTGATAATTATTACACGTATCGTTTTCGCATCGATGTAATTGAACTTGTTTACCGTCATAACTCGAAGATATTTTCGAGTCTTGGACGACTTGTCCATTTACAATATTAGCGGATTCACTTGAAAAAAAACTCTTTATAATAGGTTTGTTTAATACGTGTTTGTGATGTTTGTGGTGTTTCATTATATATATATTCTATAGTTTTTCGGGGTAATTTGTATTAATAAATTAATAATTATTACTAAATATGCTGGTTTTTTTAATATATGGCAGTTAATACACGACTTCATATTCCATAATATTTGGCGGGTCTACTTTTATATGTTTATATAATTCACGTTTAATACGCGAAAATAATTGTTCTCGGGTATGATTTCCGCCCATAATTTTTTTTACGTTCTTGGCATAAGTTACTGCAAAATCGTCTGATGTCGTCATTTTCGATTTATTCTCATTCTGCCATTTTACAAATTCATTCATCATTTGTGTATCAAGTACGACGAGCATTTTATTAAATGCTATATCGTCTAATAACACCCATTTATCTTTGACAGTATACGCGTACAACGCGTTGTCTTTCGACGTAAAGGCGTGTAATATACGTGTTTCGTCTAATAATTTAGACAAGGTCTGTAACATACCGCCAATATAATCTTCATTAAAGATATATTCTAAATGGTCTCGCTTTAAATTAATTTGTGCTAACCAAGAATAATAATCTAGTAAAGCATTCGTCTTGCCTGCTGCTGCTGCCGCTGCCGCCGCCGTATACGTGGCATTTAACCAATCGGTGATTTTCATTGCTTGTTTTTTCTTCGTAACCCATTTGGACATGTCATTCACTTTTTGTTCGAGGTGATTACATTTGGTCGCGAGTTCCATTATAATAATATATAATTCGCGGACGGATGGTGTATCCGCTCTTTCTTCATTATCTAATTCGCGTTCCTTTTTCGTTTTACAGACAATTTCGCATATTAACATATGCCGGTCAAAATACGATTTGCGTTGATAACTACGCTGACACGACGGACAAGAAAACATATTTACGGTAACTACGTTAGGAGGTTGTTGACAAGTAAACTATAGGCAACCCTTTTTCAATTTTAAAATATATAGACTTATATATAGACTTATAAATATATATATATATAAATATATATATATATAAATAAATGACTGGCGAAGCCTTTGGAATTATTCTTGGTGTATCGTGTACGTATATGTGTATGTATTTATGTAATTATATTTGTTATTCAAATAAATCCGCACGTAATTCAACGATAAATAATGAACTACAAGTATTAATAACAAAAGACCAATATGAAACAATGAAACAAAATTATTTGGCATCGCTACCGAAAAATGCGAGAGATGCGGATGAAGAGGATATTACAATTAACCCTCCGCCCCCCGACTATACTAGCGTAGCAAATGTCCAAGACTATCCTCCTCTAACCTCATCTACGACGGATTCTTTACCGATTATGAATCAACCATATCGCAGTGGTTTTCAAACATATAATTCTATATAAAATATTTATAATATATATAATAAGATTTCAGTATGTCTTCTTGTAATTGTAATTATAGCGTAAATCTCGGCGCAAATGTACGTTGCGGTTCTTGTGTCGCTTCGTCCGATGTAGCATTAGTTACCCAAAAGAGATTGTGGAAACAGGTACGTGTACCTACCTCGCTTTATACCACAAACTTGTCCGCTTTTACTGGTGCGTACAGTCGTATGAAAAGTGGAACCTCCGTGAACTGGCACCAAATGAGCGATCGTAGTGTTGCCGCGACACAGGTTGTCATTACGCCGACCCGAGGCAATTCTTTACGCGCGTCATTAACGAGTGATAGACCTGGCGCGGGTTCGCCTGGTGGAACCGGTGTTGATTTAAAACACGATTCTTATTCACGCTATTTAAATCGGAAAAAAGCACGTAATTTAAAAACCCAAACACAATTAGTAACACCAGTAAAAGGTAATAAAACACGTGCGATTGGTATTATTGAAAATAATTCAACGTGTTGTTCATCCTAATAATAATAATAATATATATTTAGATGTATATATATTATGAAAATGAAAATGGCATTTACGTATAGCAAACCACGAACGATGACAACAACAACGACATCATCGCCTTCAAAACCGCTTCATCCCGCCAATACGCACCTACCGAATTTAAAAGGTATGAACCGAAATATGTTATCTTCATCATCTACCCAAAACTATGCTACCCGTATGTCGCCGCATTATATTATACATAGTCCAAATACAGGTTGTTCGGCGTGTGGTGGTGGTGGTTGAGATTTACATACCGAAATGAACGATTTGATATATAATAGTCATCTTATATTTTAAGTTTACTATTGAATTTTTAAAAACAAGTAAATATATATTACACCATGGAGACATTAAATCTATCCAATAATACATTTAGCGATACGGAAATTGAGGCGTTATTTAATTTAAAAAATCCTTACACGTCAACGGATGTTCTTTCCGCCAAATACCTATTAACGCAACTTGTATACGATAATTACAATTTGGATAATGAGAAACAAAAAGAAATTTTATTTTTTATTGATCGTTTTTCCGAACGCATACAACAAAAGGTATCCTCCTCCTCCTCTTCGTCGTCTAATAATGATGCTGCTGCTGCTGCCACTGCTGCCACTATGACCCAACACGTCACCCAGCACGGTAGTAATTTTTTAATCGAGAATCCCGACCGGATGATTGGTCTGAATGCGAAAATTGAAAACGGACGTGTAGCACCCGATTCATCCAATGTACCGCCCGGGCATATGAACCCTATTAATGTGCGAACTATTACTCAATCTATTAGTATTGACTCACGGTTTCGTCCAAATTATTACGCCTCAAAAGCGACGAATTTTGATGTGACATTACCTTCGATCCAAAAAAACGTCGTGAGTATGCGCGTCGCCGATATTGAACTCCCGATTACCTATTATGCCATTTCCAAATCTAGCGGTAATGCCACCGCTTTAATTCTCGATTTAAGTAATAACGGTAATGCGTGGTTATTAACCTTACCGGATGGTAATTACGAACAATCGTGGGCAAATAATAGTACCGCGGCATATATTGAAACCGGTATGACTGACGCCATTGCAAATACTGTCCCGGTAACAATTAACACGGCCGGCAAAATTACGTCTAATCCGGGCGGCAGCGGCGCGTCTTTAACTAGCGCGGATCTCGTCTTTTCGTTAGACCGTATTAGCGGCAAATCGTTTTTCACGGCCGTGAGCGGCGGCAAATTAGTAACAAGAGGATTTATAATACGTTTTAATGTAGATACGGAGGGTAACTTAAATCTGGACGCGAATATTCAATTGCGGTTAGGTTGGCAACTTGGATTTCGGGCAGCCGAATATAAAGCGATTCCGAAATGCGTATCCGAGGGCATTTGTATGATTGCTGGACCACGCTATGGTTTCGTTTCTATCAATGATTATCAAAAAAATACGGGTCCGTCTTATATGGTCGCATACGCGAATTCAGTGCTACAAGACAATATTATTTCGCGTATTAATTTGGCAGAATTACAAGGTGATTACGGCGTATACCAAAGCAGCAGTAATCCAGGGTTGAGCACGCAATTAAACCGCACCCGCGAATATTTCGGTCCTGTCGATATACAGCGTTTACATATTGCCCTTTACGACGAATACGGTCGTGTTATTGATTTGAATAATATGGACTGGTCTTTTACGTTAGCATTTGAAGTAATGTACAATTAATATATTAACCTACCACCACTGGCGCGATTGGCACCGGCACCTGTAGTGGCAGCATCACTGGCGGTACCACTGGCACCACCGGCACATTATTGATAGACGCATAATACGCCTGAACTTTTTTATTTACTTTTATTTTTTGCGCATTAAAATCGGTCAAATACAGACCATCAAGACTTTTAATCCGCGATAAAGCAACATAAGTCTGCCCACACTCGAAAATATTACTCCCCGCATCAATCTCAGCCATATCCAGCGACACGCCTTGTGATTTATGTATGGTAATCGCCCACGCGTAGATGAGCGGAATCTGTGTAACACACACGGTCGGACAAGTTTCGCTGACCCATTGATGGTACCCGACCGTCCGTGTCGTGCCGTTATTAAACCGGATGAGCGGTAAGTTTCCAACAAAATCGACGACAATACCTTGACTCCCGTTTACAATCGGTAATACACTCTCCATATCAATATTCGCAATACACATCACCTGTGTGCCTTTTTTCAAAACGATTTCTTTATCCGCCAAAATACTATTGGTCAACAGATTCAATTCAAATTCAATCTGTTCTGGACTGATGCGGGATAGATTCGCTGCTGCTGCTGCTGCCGCTGCTAATCCGGCGGTGGTTTTCGGTATCTTGGCGCTGCCGCCGCTGCCGGCAGTAGTAGTAGCAGTTGGATTATTGTTTTGTGATTGCGCGAGTTTATATACTTTCTGTTCGCCTTGTAATTTACTCAACTCGGTCGCATTAATGCGTTCGGCATCTTTACGCCGCGGTAATAATATCGTCGGTTTAAAATTTTCCGGCAGCGTTTTACCGACGTGTTTTGCGAGTATATCCAAAGACGATTTATAAAGTTTCCCGACCCGTATCTGATTTAAAATCGCCGTATATACCGCATCCGTCTGTCGGAAAATTGTTTTTAATTGAATGATGGTCGGAAATGTTGCCGTCCATCGCCGACTTTCAAAACAAAAGGCCGACGACGTTTCATCATAGTTTTCGTCAGACGCATAATTATTACTATTTACGGGAGGTAATTGATAGAAATCACCTGAAAACACGATTTGGAGACCGCCGAACGGACGTTGCGAGTAAGGTATTTGGCGTTTCTTACCAATCTCATCTAAAATCTCAAATAATTTCTGCGACATCATACTCACCTCATCGATAATAAGTACATCAATCTTATTCCAATTGGCGACCTTGTATTTATTTTTAATGACCCGTTTTACAATCATATCCGCTTCGCCGTTGGCGAGACCAATGCCCGCCCACGAATGTACCGTTTTTGCTTGACAATTGAGTAATATTGCTGCACATCCCGTCAGAGCACATACTTGTACCCGCTTGCTTTTTTCTTTACATATATCCACCATATTTTTTATCAACAGCGTTTTGCCAGAACCACCGGGTCCGGTTAAGAAGATATTATCGCCGCGCCGAAATGCTTCAAGTGCTTGCTGCTGCTCAATCGATAGTGCTATTTCAACAGGAATTGGCGTAGTAATATCGCGTTCGGTCGTCATTCTAAAGGTTAATGGGCGTTAAGGTTGCTTATTCTTTTATTTATAAATTATATTCAATTTAATTTGAATATAAATTGCGATGCGGTGCGGTGCTGCTGGTGCTGGTGCTGGTGCTGTGCTGGTGCTGCGTATCCTTAACACGTTTTAATTTGGTTATTTGCTGCGCGCGAATAATACGTCGCTTGAAAACTTAAATCTACGACTTTTGTCCATATTTCCGGTTTATTCGTCGCATCATAAGAAATAAGACACGGGTCATAAAACAATTGACTACTCGGGTCAATCACGATATTATTAAATGACGCGTCGTTTTTAACCACACTTGTCACGCCATATTTATTATAATTAACCGAGTATAAATTACCGCACCAAGATTGATATTTTGGTGTAGATACTGTAGTGGGGTAACTTAATTCGGCGCCTTGGCGTAAATCTTGCTGAATGACATAACTATTTACTTGCGTGACATACCCACTCGATATATCACAATTATAATTAACAAGATAATTCTTATTATAGCGGTTACCGTTCGTTTTTAGAGGATTTGCGTCATTTATTTGCTCTTTGTTTTTTTTAAACTCGGTATAGACCGTTTGTTGCCGTTTTTCTTTCGATCTCTCACTGGCAGATAAAATATTATTAAATGAATTAAAACATCTATTGTGTGCCATTGATAATATTAGTATATATTACCTATATATTTTATTATAGGATAGCGCCAAAGATACATTACAAGGCACATTTCGAACAAAGAAAACAATTATTGCTGATAACTGGTACGCTTAAATCATTTGTGGTGGAACACACACAGGGAATGGTGGTATTTTTCGGGTTACATACGCAGGCGTAATTTTTATAATACTTGCCCTGCTGATAATTAAGTTTTAATTCATAATTTTTAGCATATGTGAGAATACCGCCAGAACAATCGGTCGGCGTACACGTACTGGGTACACATATTTTATAATTCTCATTATACTGCTTGCCGTTGGTTTTTACAGGATTTATGGCAGTTGGTGCGTTTTTCTTAACTTCGTTATATATTGCGACCTGTTTTTTCGCTCTAATATAATCGCCAGCGTTTACGCGTTGCATCCGTCTGTTATATTATCCGGATATAATATTATATCATCTATTTAGTATAAATTATATTAGTATATTATATAATGGCAAGATCTTCTGCCGTAAATTTATCAGATATAGATCTCTCAAATTATTGCGTAGTATATAGTCAAATACCATTTGACGAAATACCCTTTATTGTATTAAACATCAATAATGATTTATCATACGAAAGTTTAAAATATGAATACGATTTATTTCGTATGGGAACAAAATTTCACACCTTACCCAGAACTAATAATAAATTTAAATTACTTCATACGGGTAACCTCCCTGAAAAAAATTATGTTTATTTAATGAATACTTCTTATTTTAACAAATTACGACCTAAGGACAAGTTTATTTTTAATCCAAAAACGAATAAACCTATATCAAAATCCGCAATAAAAATCGCGGATTTTAACGGCGCTAAGCGTCTCGATGAGTTTGATTTAAACCCACTTGGTCGTTATGTAAGTGATTTTATAAATGACACTATTGAGGGAAAACTTGATGTATTTAAATTAGATGAAGAAACAGATGGCGAGGATGACGAGGATGATGAGGATGATGAGGGTGATGAACAGGATTATTCAAATGAGGTAAGACAACGAAGAATTAGTGGACAAACCCCATCAAGAACGCCATCCCCTTCTATAAGATTTTCGCTGCCACCGCATGATACTATACTTATGACAAGGTCTCTGTCACGGTCACGGTCACCACCCATAGGAAGACGAGGACCAGCACCACCACCAATAGTACGAGACAGAGGACTCGCCGCGTCTTCTTCTCCTCCCCCGCGTGTTAATAGACCTCTTCGGTCACGGTCTCGGTCGCCACCCATAGGAAGACGAGAACCAGCACCACCACCAATAGGACCAGACAGGGGCATAGGACTCGCCGCGTCTCCTCCACCGCCTTCTGGTGGCAAGCGTACGAAAAAACGAAAATCCATAAAACGAAAAACCAAAAAGCGGCGTTATACTAAGTAATACTATACTAATTAATACTATAATATATATTCATACTAAATATATATTACTACTATATTAGGACCGATTATTATATTTAGTATAAATTATATTAGTATATTATATATAATGTCATTTGACCGTCTCCCCCCATACTATAATTCTCGACCATTCTCACAAAATTTTGAGAGTTATGTTTTGGTATATAGTAGAGAACCAATTGAACAAATACCCTTTAATGTAATAAACATGCAGCGTACTTTAGATTTAAAAAATAATGTGTTTGTTGATGAGGGCATTGCAAAAAATGAAATTGATTTGAACGATAGAATACTCAATAGAGATAACTTACCATATCCTAATGGTAATGGTTATTATTTCTATTTAATTGATCATCCATATTATTTCTCTCTGACGATTAAACCCGGTGTGTTAGTGTTATCAGATCATGCGTTACTATCTATTAATTATCCCCTTACAGAATATAAGTTTGATATGTTAAATCAATATATAAAAGACGATGTATTACCAAAATTACCAAAAGTTGGTGGCAAGCGTACGAAAAAACGGAAATCCATAAAACGAAAAACCATAAAACGAAAATCCATAAAACGGAAATCCATAAAACGAAAAACCAAAAAGCGGCGTTATACTAAGTAATACTATAATATATATTACTACTATATTAGCACCGATTATAGCAGCACTTTAGCAAAGTTTCCTTCTTGATAATGATGCCATAAAAAAAGTCCTAATCCTAATATAACATCCACCGCGAGGATTCGGTAGGCAGTACGGACACGATTTAGGGCATAGATTGAAAATGCTAGATACAATAATCCGTGTATAATCCGAAAAGGTGCCCACCAGATCGGCGCGCCTTGTGTTTCTAAACCAACCGTGCGTTGACCCGAGAGATAGAGATAGATAAATCCAAACGCCGGTAATAATGTTACAAGACCCATATAGGGTAAATATTCGAGCGGGATATTTTTCGCAATATAGACGAGTAATAGACGTAGCGGAATACATCCACCCAAGAACATTAAAAACCGTTTTTGAATAGCGTTCATATACTATCCTATAATATTATATCCTATAATATTATATCCTATAATATTATAGTATAGTATTATAGTATATAGTATGGGCGGCGGTGTTGTACCCGTCGCTTTTCATAAAGGGCAGATACTCTTTTTATTCGGACAAGAATACGATGAATTGAAATGGGCAGACTTTGGCGGTTCAACTGAAACCGGCGAAACGTATTTACAAACCGCAACGCGGGAAGGCAGTGAAGAATTAAATGGATTGTATGGCACTTTTGTAGATATTCACAACCTTATTAAAACCTGTTTATTAAACGCCATTGAATTAAATAACCATAAAACGTTTTTCGTACAGGTACCCTATGACCCGAATTTACCCATTTATTTTAATAACCAGTATCGGTTTATAAAAAAACAGTACCCGCATTTAATTGATAAAAAAGGTCTTTTTGAAAAAAGACAAATGCGCTGGTTTAGTCTCTCGGAAATAAAAAAAAACCGCCACCTCTTTCGCCCTTTTTATCGCGAGTTTACTGATGAAATCTTATTACAGGAACCAACCTTCCGCGCAAATAAGATAAAAAATCTATAATATTATCATTTGTATATTATAAGCAATGTCTATTTATAATATAGATTTCACTTCTTATGAACAAACCTTTAAAGTAAAAGAAGAAGATAAAAAACAATATGGAGAGATTTATACCCCTTTTTCTCTCATTGACCAAATGTTAGATACTTTTGACCCGCGCGTGTTTACAGATCCGACGAAACGATGGTTAGATGTCGGCGCAGGACGCGGATATATTACAATGAAAGTATTTGAAAGATTAAATAAAGGACTTGCGTCCTCATTCGCGGATGAACTGCTGCGAAAAAAACATATCTTAACCCGTATGTTATTTCTAGTAGAAATTAAAGCGGATAATGTCATTGCTTTGAAAGAAATGTTTGGCGCGGAGGCCAATATATTTCACGCCGACTTTTGTGGGTCGGCGCCAGCATTAGGGGCAGCAGCAGTAGCAGCGCCAGCATTAGGGGCAGCAGCAGCAGCAGCAGCGCCAGCGCCAGCGCTAGACGTCTTACAAAATATGGATTTTATTATTGGTAACCCGCCGTATAACGTGAATGGTTTGAAAAAAGTGCCGACCGAAAAAACGCGTAGTAAAAAAGAAGACGGCACGACCTTGTGGCGCGATTTTATCCATAAATCTCTCGCTTTATTAAAACCAATGACCGGTCAACTATGTTTAATTGTGCCTTCCATTTGGTTAAAACCGGACCAGTATGGTATCCACCAAAAACTCACTCAATACAAAATCGAAAAAATCCACTGTTTTAGTGGCAATGAAACCAATACTTTTTTTAAAGGGGCAGCACAAACACCGACGTGTTTTTTCCTTTTGACGAATTGTGCGAAACCGGCGACACATATGCTCCGTGTCTATGATAAAGACCGAGCATCCTATGTGTTTTTCGCGCATCAACCCGGCACGCCGATTCCGCTTTTCGGGCAACATATTATTAAAAAACTACAACCGTGGATTGAAGCGGCGACGGTAGGACCTTTAACCGTCTTGAAAAGCAATATGCCAAGTAAAAAAACGACTTTTAGTACAGATTTAAATGAATCCACCGCGTCCACGTCCACGACTCATCCCTACCCCAATATAAAAACGTGTTTATTAGAAGGTACCGCGCCGACTTTACTGGTGAATTATAGTGATATTCCGCAAGCATTTCACGGGGTAAAGAAGATTGTAATGGCACATAAAATGTATGGATTTCCTTACTTTGATAAATGCGGACACTACGGGATTTCGAACCGCGATAATTATGTGATTTGCGGGAAAACCGATGCGGAATTTGAACAATTACAGCGTTTTTTAGCGAGTAAACTCGTGCTCTATATTTTTGAAGCAGCACGCTATCGTATGAAATGTTTGGAAAAATACGCGTTTCAGTTTATACCGGATATTACTCGGATTAGCGGTTTTCCGCGGTTAGAACCGACGGCAACGATGGACGAAATTGATATTCTTTTGGCGAATTATTTTGGATTAGATGAGATTGATATGCGGTATATAAACCGTTTACATAAAAAGAGTTATAAACCTTTTCTTCATTACACCTTTTAACATTCAAAACATTTTAATAATATCGAAAACACCAGAAGCAGAATCGCAATATACTTTAATTAAAAACCCGATTAGACAGGCAGAAACGAAAACGACAACCGTGACAATTATCGCAGTAGTTGAAGCACTAGAACTGCTTGACGTCGCGTTTGTCATATTAGATAGGATGTTAGTAGTGATATTACTTAGATTCATTTATATATATTAGTCAGATTCATTTATATATATATTTTATAACATATTTTATACCATATTTTATACCATATTATTATATAATGGCAGCGGCAGCAGCGGCAGCAGCAGCAGAAGAGGATACTATTTTAACGGATGAACAAACTGCGTTAAAAATTAATAATATGATTAATAAAAATAAGGTAGAAGATTTAAGGCGGTTTATTAATAAGCGTCAAAATTTAAATATATCTAATCAATGGTTCGGGTATTTATTTTATTTACTACAAACTGCCTCGGTGTTTTCTACATCTCTCGGTCAATCTTATACCAATCCTTATTTAGTATGGACTGGTATTGGATTAACTAGTTTTGGTACGTTAATACATGCTATTATTAACAGCAATACAAAAATAAACAATAATTTAATGAAAAATATTAAGGAGATTAAAGGCGGCACTTATGTCGACGAATCAAACATTGACGGGTTAGACGAAAAAAAGAGTATTCATAGCACTAACAATGGCACTGCTGGCACTGCTGGCACTAACAATAACGCCGTGATTTCAATTGGTACACTAAAAGATAGCATCACAAATACCATCATCGATAACGTCACCGACAATTCTTCTATTGTATAACAATTGTAAATTATTATATCGTGTTTATATAATAGAAACAGATGTATCTTTTTATGGAGTTTTGTTCTCCGGCAAAAACATATATCGTTATTGCTTTTTTAACCTTATTAAATACGGTAATTAAAAATGAAAATTATATTTTAATGATTCTTTTAAAGGCCATCTGTTTTATTGGGTGGGCGTTTTTATTGAATTGGTTATGTGCGGCAGGGTTTAATGCTGTGGCGTGGTTGTCTGCGTTTATACCCCATTTTTTATTCTTATTAATAACCTTGTAGTGAAAATAACCTTGTAGTGAAAATAAAATTGAAACGAAACCCTTCTTATCGTTCAGAGATAAGAATAGTCAGACAATCCAACCAAATGGTATCACTTGTCAGTACGCGTTTTAATACGAAAACTTGGGATGAATCGCAGCGGTGGATAGTTAATAATAATTGGGTGGGATGTATTTATGGTACACCTAAACAGACAAATCAAGCCATCAGAGAAACGATGATTGTCTTGGAAATGCATAACGACGAAAATAAAATCAAGGCAATTGGGTTAGTAAAAAATCAATCAACCCTTTCCGACAAAACTCAGCAAATATATAGCGATCGTAATTACAATCGGTATATCTATAAAAGCAAATATCGACTAGTGTTGGACGATATTGTCTTAGCGCCAATGGAGAAAAAAATAATAGCAATTTTAAACCAACTCTTATTTAAAGGTTCGCGGCATTTAAAACGAGCACAGGGTATTACTATTATTCCCGATTGGATTATGGCGAATAAGTATATTGATTTTTTGAAATATTTTAAAGCAATGTTTATAACACATTTCAAATAAAAATTATTGTATTTTATTATTTTCATTTTATTATTTTCATTTTATTATTTTTTTATTCGTTTTTTTATTGTGCTGCTTGTGCGTGTGCTGCTGGTGCTGGTGCTGCTGGTGCTGGTGGTGCTGGTCCTGCGCCGCCGGTAATATCCGCCTTCTTTTTCACTACCTTTTTCTTGGGTTTTGGTGTAACCGCAACAGTGCCGCCGCCACCGCTGCTGCCGACCGCGGACAAACTCTTGGAATTAAACTTCTCCAACGTCATATACCATTTTTCATTAATGTACGGCACGGATAAATTATACGTATTGCTAATAATCGCGCATAATCCATTACAATAAATACGAAGATTATCGTATATCGCAATTTGTTCGAGTACTTCGTGTGTAAACGCGTCGTTGACGGCATAGACGGTGGTGCTATTCGCTAACCGGTTAAACACTTCAATACCAACCGCACTTAATAATTCGAAAATATGTAGTAGTTCGGTATGTTTTTGCCGCAAGCGGTCATTACGGTAAATATGCGTCGATAATTCTTCTTTCGTCATCTCCCCGATAATGTATTTAATCCGTTCGGGTTCAAAATCGCGTAAGGTTTGTACTTTTTCGCGGGTCGTACGTAACATGTTACGCGTAACGTTATCCACGACATCATATATCGCGCGTATGGTGCGTTTAATATCAAATTCAACATTCGGTACTTGTATACATTTCCGTAAAATCTTGGATTCAAAATCCCGCCAACCAATTACACCCCCACACACGACATCACCTGGCGCCCGAGGTGCTTCGCCGTGTATTGTCCGCTGATACTCGACCCAGTGCGGGTTATGTAACCGTTCGCCGATAACCTTTTTCCCCGTATTCCAATCAAAAGCAGTATGACATCCTGTACACCACATTTGCGAACACCCTTCGATACGATAAATACGGTTCTGGCAACCGGGACACTGCCGCGTTTCTTTTTTAATTGCCAACGCGCTGGCGACATTATTTGGGTCGCACGTATGCGCGTCGGTTTTATGTAACCCGATAATTTCGTGGCAATCAGGGCACGTAAATAAATCGCATATACCGCATTTATATTGTGTCGACAGCATACCTTTACACTCGACTTGCGGGCAAGGCATAAAGAACACTTTCTTTTCAGTTGCTGCTGTGCCGCCGCGTTTCAATACTGCGATTTTATTTCGACTCTGACCGATTTTCAGATTTAATTCTCTCAATTGGTTAGTTAATTCTATATACTTGGTATTCATATCATTTAATATCACTTCTTCCCGTTTTGCTTCTTTATGTCGTTCCGCCGCTTCCATCGTTTCCGGTAACTTACTGATTTCAATATCGCATAATAACTTTTCGCGGTGAACTCGGTAAGTATCCTTTAACCAGTTTTTATTCAACCCGATAAGAAACGCCGGCGTCCACGACCGTTTACATGCCATACAGTGCGGTTCCGTGCTACAATTCAGTAAATACGCCCGAATACAATCGCGGCAGACTTTATTCTTACAGTTACCAAATTCACATACAATCGGTTTATGGTTGCTTAAATTAAACTTTTCATAGCACACCATACACTCGGTATTTTCATCATCGTCATCCCCTTCAATCGCCGGCGCCGGCGCCGCCGCTGCTGCTGACACGGTAGGAAGATGTATCGGGGTAGATAATTCAACATCGTCGTTATCTTCCACAACATATACCGATTCAATTACTTGTACATCGTCGTCATCTTCTACAACGATGTCTGCTGGAGTTGTGTGCTGCTGCTGCGCTTGCTGCTGCTGCGCTTGCTGCTGCTGCTGCGCTTGCTGCTGCTGCGCTTGCTGCTGCTGCGCTTGCTCTTGTTTCATCATTTTGTTCGACATCTTGGTTTGGTTACCTTATTTTATATATAGGTAAGTAATTCAATTTTTTACTTATTATTTTCATTTTTATAATAAAATCCAACTGAAGAAAAGGAACCGAAGAAAAGGTTCTACGACGACGACTACACATATCGCAAAAATACAATTTAAAAATTACGGTACCTTATTATAGTATTATTATATTATTATAGTAAGATGAGTGGAGGCAGTAGTGATTCTATTGACGACAATATAGATAATTATTCGATTGATAACCTTTTAGAATTATTTGGTTTAGTCGAAGCAAACGTATTTCAAATACAAGATGCGGCAAACGGTATTATTGCGCGAATGAGGTCAATGAGTAATGATAAGATGGCAACTTTTTTAGAAAAAGCACGAGATAAATTACTTCGGTCCATTCCCAATATTAATGATATAGAACCTTATGACGAAACGTATGAAGAAGATGAGCGACCGGGGGATCCGATTGAAAATGATACAACGACGTCCCTTTCGGATGTATGGTCTTCATCCGGATTTACAGAAAAAGGCGATAAAAAAGTTAAATATTTTGCGGATCTGACCCACTTTATTGCCGAACAATTAAAACAGGAACCACCCGCAATTGTGCCGCCGATTATTTATACACGTATTATAAATATTGACAGTCAATATCGCAGTTCCATCTTGCCATATGATAATCGTCCATTATCAACGACCTTTAATACTAATTTTAGTTTTAATTTATCCTCGCCCATAAAAAAAGCAATATCGATGACTTTAAACTCGATTCAATTACCGACGACGTGGTATACCTTCGGCAAAAATATGGGTAATTCTTTTTTTGTATACGACGGTATTCAGATTATCATACCCGATGGTAATTATTCTATTTTTACGCTCGTCGCAAAAATAAATGAAATTGCGTTACAAAATATTGCGACGAATAAACTCGTCGTGTCCTATAATGCCGAGACGAACCACGTTTCTTTTTATAACGGCGAAACCTTATCCGATAAAGTAACTATTATTTTTTTCGATCAATCAAATGTCGTCAATTATAATAATTGCGGTTTATTAACTTTCAACGATTATCAATTTATCGGCATAAATACGACACTAGGGTGGTTACTTGGATTTCGTATTGACCCTGACCCTATCACCGGTAATGTCACGTGTGAACTCTTATCTGAACAAACCTTAACAGCAAGTGCTATGCCCGATACGTATGGTTCGACGTATTTTACGTTGTCGGTAGAAGATTATAGCAACCGGCGATTAACGGGTGGTCTGATGGCAATGAATAATGACAGTGGACTACGCGCCTCCTTAAGATACACCGACTATTTTAAAACAATTCAAGTGAACTGTAAATTAACCGAAGGTTCGCCGACCCAAAATGAACAATACGTGGTGAATACTATCATATCCGATAATACCCAGAAAATTATCAGGAACGTGAAAAATACATTAAATGCGCCTATTTCTGGGTCGGTTTTAGCCCTGATACCTTTGCGAGATATTAAAAATATTCGGCCCGACCCCTATATCATCTACGGCGCAGATTTACAAAATTGTAAACGCACTTATTCAATGCCGGCATATATTGACCGTTTAAATGTGCGATTAAATGACGATAAAGGTAACTTGGTGAATTTAAACGACGTGAATTGGTCTTTTTCGTTAATCATTGAAGAACGGTTAAATTAAATATAGTGGTGCGATGCGATGCGATGCGATGCGTGTTAGATTGTGTTGGGTTAACTAACCTCTACATTTTTTACTGAAATATAACTCGGATAAATATAGGTGGAGAGATTGGTCGTTGTAGGTATTTTCCATTCCACTACTAATGGAATACCGTCCGCATTTGGCGATTTACTCGTCCAATTCTTTTTACTAAGCACTGTATTTAATTTATTTAAACGACTAATTAGACCGCCTTCATTACGCGGCGGGACATGTTTCACTGCCCATTCAAATTGAAGTGCTTGGATTTTAGTTTGGAAACCGTGGACTAAACAAACGTGGGTCCATCCCGGACCTTTGCTTAATGTATATTTGGCGCCTCCGCATATTTCGCCATTATGTTTTCTTAAACGTTTATGCGGGTCAGGCGAAACGCCCGCATAGGTACATCCGCGATTCTGAATGATATAAAAAATCCACGGTTCGCTATCCGGTTTTTCTATATCATTTATATCGGCGATGGATGATGATACGTCCGTCGTCGTCGTCGTCTTCGTCGTCATCTTCGTCATCTTCGTCGTCATTTTACTCTATATTGACTAACTATTCCAAAAATATATAATTAACGCAAAACACACCATCCAAGTGCCGCAACCAAAATAGCGGGTATACTGAATCGTATCTTTCGGCGACAAATCAAAGTGGGTTAGTTTTTTAAATATACTTAAAAAAGGCGATTCTTGGTCATTATCATATACCCGTTCTTGGTACCCGAAATGAATTATTTGTAATAATGTCAATGCGATAATAATATAAATAAACATTTTTTGTCGTCCTGTTAATTTTGCTCCGCTGGTTTTAAATAACGCGTATACAATCGCAACCACTTTAAATAAATCACCGAAATGATCATAATAATCGCCGAATTTTGATATCATATTATACTTGCGTGCTAATTTACCATCCACGCAATCAAAATAATACGCAAATAACATCAGCAAGGCACTGACGAAATAATTTCCGTTTAAGATTTGTTGGGCAGATAATACGCCAAAAATAATACTCATTGTGGTTACCATATTTGGTGTGAATCCAAGTTGATTATATACGTGTAAATGGTTATTTATAAAATCGAAAATATAATTATCGATAGGACATTCGTGTTTTTTTACTAGTTTATTTACCATTTATACATTAATCTTATATTATAAAAAATATATATAAAAAATAATATTGCGAAAAGAAATGTTATTTTTTATATTTTGTAAAGTAAAGTATGTTATCGATAAAATTGTTACTGCCGTTTATATCCGGCATTTTTAATAAATTATATGATGATTTAGTCGACAATAAATGTTTAAAACCCTATAAAAATAAGTTTATAATGGAATTATTAAAAGGATTACATTATATTACTTTCACGTCAGTTGGTCTAAAAGATCCGTTGTTTTTCATTATTCATTATTGTGTTAATATATTTAATTTTTTTGGTGGTAAAAATTCGTGGGAAAATCCTTATGAAAACTCGCTTTTTTATTCATTCTTTATTTTATGGTTTATAATTGATTATAGTAAAATTAAAAGGTTGTATACGCTGGATTATATTATTATATGTCTCTCTGCCATATCCTGTTTTATAGAACCGAAAATTGTAAAAATCGAAGTTTCTTTATTAAAATTAATTATGCGATTAGGGTGTGTCTTTACTGGATTTTTTATGGTTTCTTATTTTCCCATCTCACCTTCCATGTTAAATGTAATCGTATATTTACTGGGTTATTTCCTTTTATCAACAATTATTCAATATGTCTCCTTGTTTGTATTAAACGATAAACATACTATTGCCGAAGAGAAATGCCAAACACACAAATATTATAAAAGCAAAAAAGAGAAAAGAAAACAAAAAAGACGCGCAGAGAGATTGGCCAAAAAACAAGCAGCGGAGGCGCGCGAAAACACTAAAATAGAATAACAGCATATTGCGAATGCCAAACAGAGATGAAATATTCTAATATTTACATTGAAACTATTTTAATAAAAAAAAGTGATTTTTTTTCGCCAAAAGTTTTTTGGTTTTTCGATTTTGGACATTTTTAAAATGTCCATTTTGCCAAAACCGAAAATAAAATGTGAAAAAAAGTGAAAAAAAGTGATTGTGACCATTATGCTCTCATTTCCGTTTTTTGTTTTTTTCATTTGTGATGACAACTTTTTTTCATTTTTTTTGAAAATGATTTAGGCATTTTTTGTGTCATTCAAATATAGGATGACAATGATGACAAAAAAAATGCCAAAAAATGCCGAATATTTTGCGTGTGAAATATGTGACTTTGAATGTAGCAAGAAAAGTAATTTTACCAAACATATTGCCACACTGAAACACAAAATGATGACAAATAATGACAAAAAAATGCCGAAAAAATGCCAATGCGATTGTGGTAAGGAATATGTGTACCGGCAAGGATTATTTACACACCGTAAAAAATGTCCGACCTATATTGAAATAAATGTCCAAAATGAGAAAAATGAGAAAAATGAAAAGGATGAAAAAAATGAAAAAAATGAAAAAGATGAGAAAAATGAAAAGGATGAAAAAAATGAAATTAAATCATTAACGAATTTAGTTTTAGAAGTGGTAAAAAATAACCACGATTTACAAAAACAGATGATTGATATGTGTACCAATAATACAAAAACCACGACAAATATACAAAATATGAATAATAGTAATAATAAAACATTCAATCTCCAATTTTTCTTGAATGAAGAATGCAAAGATGCGATGAATATTATGGATTTTGTTAATTCAATTAAATTACAATTAGAGGATTTGGAAAGTGTTTGTAAAGTAGGTTACATCGAAGGTATTTCCGATATTATGATCAAGAAATTAAATGAAATCGAAATACATAAACGTCCCGTACATTGTAGTGATATTAAACGTGAAACAATGTACGTAAAAGACGATAATAAATGGGAGAAAGAAAATCTTTCTTACTCGCGATTGCGAAAAGCAATTAAATATATTTCGAAAAAAAACAGCGATTTATTAACGGTGTGGAGCGATGCGTATCCCGCGTCAAAAAATATAAGCAGTCATTTGAATGATCAGTATATGCGGATGATTAATAAAGCGATGGGCGGACCTGGCGAAATTGATGATAATGAAAATAAAATTATTAAGAAAATTGCGCGAGAGATGATTATTGATAAAAATTGATTAATAATTAAATTATACTTAAATGTATTAAATATAATTACACAACGAATAAAATGGCGACTAATACGACAAATGCTGGTGCTGCTGCTGCTACCAATACACCAGCACCAGCAGAAGATATTAAACTAAAGCAGGTGATGGATAAATTGGAAGCGGAGGGAATGAAAAAGACGGCGGTATTATTAAATCAATCCTCGGGCGCGGGCGGCGGCGTCTGCGGCGGCGTACAAGAGGCGGTATTAAGTATATTACAAAGTGGCGGCGATGAATTTGAAAAGCAGATGGGTCGAAAAATGACCTATGGCGAAATGCGCGAAATGTATGGATGATAATATATCTTACTTTATTTTCTAGACCTAATATTTTTTTACTGTTAATGTAATCGGGTTTATACCTTTTTTTTTTAACGCGCGTAATAAATTCATATATTTGTCTCGTTCGGAATTATACAAGAAAGATAATTTTTCAATTGTCTTTTCACACTTCTTCTTATCTAAATTACTATTATACATTAATTCAGGAACTTCTTCAACAATACTAGGTAAAGTAGGAAAGTAAGATTTAGGTGGGGTTCCGCTCCCGCCTTTCCTAGTTTTTCTATTTTTCCTTGTTTTCATTGTTTTCCTAGTTTTCCGCATCTTTAGTTATATAATATAATAGCAATAAAATATATTTTGTCTATTGCTATTATATAATATAGAATGAACCATCCCGCAAGTCAAAACGCGATTCCACTTTGTAATAAACACGCAAATTCTGCCGACAAATGGCGATACACTTTGTACACGACTTTTTTACTCTTGGTTTTGTTTAACCCGTGGACGTATAAACTCGTAAATAGTCTCTTATCTTTCGCAGTCGGCACAATTGCCAATAAAGAAGGTTGCCCAACATCCGTCGGGTTTGGTATTCATGCCGTCGTGTTTACCGTTCTCTTGCGTTTACTTATGGATATGAATATTTAGACATCTTTATAGTTTTTTTTATGTCTTTAGGTTTTTGCGGTCTCTCTCTGCCCGTCAATATACCATAAATGTGAATGATACAAGATGGCGAGAGCGCCTAATACAACGACACCTACCGAGATGTACGGCGCCAGTTGTTTTCGTACCAAAACCGAATACCCGACATAGATAAAGAAAAGACCCATGATGATATGCGATATCCAAATAAGTTCATCTGGTAAATCGGTTTCTTTTTTATCTTTTTTATCGTGGTTTCTCATAATTATTTTATATACTTGCGATATAAAATAATTCATATAATTATTTAAAAAAATTGAAATCCTTTATGGCGGATAGTCAGACGTAACTATCCAATAATCACATCACCAAAATGGCAGCAATCGCAGCAATGACGATGTTATCAACCCCGATTATAAATATGATGTCCAAACCTTCACTCTTCGCTCTTATCCAAGAACGTATGAAAAGTGTGATGACGACTGAGTTTATTAAATCAACAGTAACGGTAAAAGGCAATACCCAGAATAGCGAACGCGATGTCATTTCGAAAGTAAAGTCTGTATTAGATGGATTGAGTTTAGAGTATAGTGAAGCAGGCAGTCAGCAGTCGAAAGATTTCCGTAATGTCGGCGGTATTGGTCTTGATATTGAAGTGAAAAAGACCGATAACACGACCATCTATTTCAACGATACTTGCCCGTCGCCCGATATTTATTATATTGTCATCTTTACCGGTAAAGAATATAAATGCCAAATTGAGAAAAATATTGCCCCGCAAGTCTGTTATTTAAACGGGGCAGACTTTTTACAGGATTCGCCGTGGATTAATGATTATATTAATGAACTTACAGTATTGAAAGACAAGTATGCGCGTGGCGAAAATAAGAAGCATTTGACTGGTCTGATGTCAGTCTATCCGCGTCCTACATTCAAGGCGGATATTACGGCGTTCTTATCTAAACCGGTGGTGGTGCCCAGTATGTAGAGTGAGAGAGAGATTAAATAATATATATTTATATATATCGTTCGTGCGCGTCTGTAATAAAAATATTTTTTATTTTTTGACGGTCGACGGGGATGTGTGTGGGATGCGGGATGCGGACGCATTATGCGGAGGTATTAGTCGTAAGCATATGTTCGACAATCGCTTTAATGAGCGGCGGCGGCACGGCATTCCCGATTTGCGTGATTTGTTCTTTCACTGAACCTTTGACGATATAATCCGCAGGAAATCCTTGGATTTGTTTGAGTTCATCAGGTAAAAGCATCCGCAAATACGTGCCCGATGCGTTTTTTAACGGTACAAAGAACCGCGGTTGATGGTCGTAACTACAGATGATAGTTTTCGCGGCTTGCCGGATATCCACGATTTCGCAGTGAATAGGACTATCCCGTTTACCAAACGAGAAAAGCGTCTCGTGGAGTTTATCATTATATGTCCGTTTTTCTTCGTCCGCAATTAATTTACTGACGAGATACGGATGTGCTTTATTATTCTCGGCATATTTATTCGTGTCGGACATATTCGTCATAATACATTCTGGCGGAATGCCCGCAAACAATTCTGGCGTAACTTTAATACTGCCCGTCATATTGTATTTCACGATATTTTTTAAATTTGGTTTTGTTTTCAGTGGGGCAGGGAATGTTGGCGTCCACCCATACGGATTGCCTTTCTTTGTGCCGATAATAATCAGTCGTTCGCGTTTTTGCGGGACATTGTATTGGTCGGTTTTAAAGACTTGAAATTGAACGTCATATCCAATCTGCTGAAACTCGGCGACAATCACATCAATATAAGAGACGCCGTTTTGTTCAGTTTTTTTCGAGAGTAGTCCTTTGACATTTTCGCCGATAATCATTGCTGGTTCTAATAATTTTGTTGCCCTTAAAAACTCGCGAAATAAAGTATTGCGAGGGTCATTGTCTTTCTTTTTGCCCGCATTGCTGAACCCTTGGCAAGGAAATCCCGCAAAAAGAATATCAGTCTGCCCTTTATATTTTTCAAAATACGGATCTCGGATTTTCACAATATCAATAATGTCGCCGTCTTTGATTAATTCACAGTCGGGAAAATTTGCTTGATGCGATTCACAAAATTTACTTTTAATTTCATTATACGCAATGACGCGACAACCTGCTTGTTTTAATCCAAGCGAATCGCCGCCGAGACCGGAAAATAAACTAATCGCGGTGAATTGTTTCTTGCTGCTAGGTCCAGACATTTTCTTGGTTGATTGGCGGTAGTGGTTTAATCTATTTTAGTGTGTTAACTATAAATCAATTTTATAATAAATTATATAAAAAAAGTAATAATAATATAAATTGCTGATGATAATAATATATTAGATGTTCATAAATTATTCGTCGTGACATTAATAAATAATTTCGCACAAATCCACGTGCCTAATAAAACCCACATATGTTCAATAATATTTGAACTATTATAAATAGACCAATTAAGTGCTTTACAGTGGAGGGCGGACGCGAGAAATGGAGAGATGAAGAAACCATATACGGTCGGTTGTACGCAATAATAAACGTATAATTGAACGGCGAAATAATGAATACATATCCACAAGAAATATATACCAAAAGTAATGTACAATAATCCCGCGCAATGTTTTAAACCATTCCAGCATTTTGCTAGAAAGGATATATTTATAGTTTCCGAGGCGGCGGAGGCGGGTGGTGGCGGTGGTGGCGGCGGCATTGTCGGTCCGTCTGATTCGTTTACTTCGTCGGTTAATCTCGATAAGGATGACATTTTGCTGGATTGGTTAAACATTATTTAAATAATAAATAATGTTTCAATTTTTTATAGTATGAGGTGTGTCTAGGTAATGTGTTTTACGTACTTATACTTATTTTAGTTTTCTTGGGTTTAACCTCTTTGTTTTTCATATCATTGATGAGGTCTAATACTGGTTGTTGTATTAAGTTAACTGAAACTACTGGAATCTCTCCATCTTTCTTTTCAGACATATTCTTTTTAACTGTACAACCACGTTGATGTGCTGACATTGCTTGTTGATTCTTACCGATATATTCACAATACTGGCAAACGTATTTGCTCGTTGATGAAGCGTAACGTGTAGAGAGATAATTTTCCAAACTAGGAATAACAATATCATCAACTTGTTTTAAAATTTTATTATTAAAATCCTTGATTGTTTTTATAATATTTAGTTTTTGAACACAATACATTTGATATTCTTGATTAATAGAATCTAACAATTCTTTGCTGATAGTATCAATGTCAGTATGTGTATCAAGTTCGTCTAATTTACTTTTGAAATGATCAATAATATCAATTGCTACTTTAATTTTTTCTGCATCATTATGTACTTGCTGAATATAGACAAGCACATTCCCATCGTGAATATCAATTTGAAATTGTTCTTTATTGGCGATGCCATAATTTTGCGCAATAAAAAGACCACAACATTTTTGCGTTTCGATATCATGAATGAACTTTTTGACTTCTTCCTGAACGACATTTTTATCCCAATTTTTCACTTCCACTAAAATTTTTGGTTTATTGTTGCGTGTTAATATAATATCACCGGTTTCTTTGGTAGTTCCAACCGAATCAATCTGTGAAACTGGATATAATGTTTGTAATATGTTGTATACTATATTCTCGGATATCTTGCCTTTGGTTGCGGTATTATCCATTTTTTTTAACATATCAGAAACGCTGGTGTTGAGAGATGTAGCAATTTGTTGATTATTGGTAGATATTTCTTTTAGAGAACCAAAATTCATATCGGTAGAATTTTTAATCTCTCTTAAACTATTATCCAAGCGTTGTTCAGATAAATTATAAAAGGATTGAGAGTTTAATAATGTGGTCGCAAACTTTGTATCTAGACCGGCAATAAAATCGTCCAAGGTTTTTTGATTAATAGAAGAGGACAGAAAACGATTTGTATCTTCAGAAATAGAAGAATGTAATAATTTTATAGAATCGTTTATTTGTTTCGAGAGAGATTCGTTGTTTTTTGGAATAAGATCATTAAATAACAGATGTGTTTTATCTATCATAATGGTATTTTGTTCTCTCAAGAGTGGAGCAATTTTTTCTGAAACATTATTGGTCAATATCATTTTTACATCCTCCATATAATCTTTTTTGAATTCGGATAATTTTAAACTGAAGTTAGTTAATGTATCTGTTTGTATTCGAGCAACATTATCTGAAACAACCGAAACTTGTGCTTGAAGTTGTTTCATACTCGCAACAAGTTGTTGCGCAAGCGTGTTATTAAAGGTTGAGTTTACATCTTGAGAGAGTTTATTCATAATATCAATAAACATTAATATGGTATTCTCGGGATTAAGGTTTGGATGTTCTTCTTTAAAGAATTTCCAAATAGTTTGGTTATCAATTATGATGACAAATTGTGACATCTCTCTATATTAAATATACCATATATTATCTTTAAGTGTTTTTAGAACCTAGTAAGATTTTGAAATGCGAATATTCGGCATTGTAATTTTGTAATAGGTTTTTACAGTGCGAATATTCGCATTGTAAAAAATTAATAGGTTTTTGAAATAAGAAAAATAT
>Ga0209596_1000506_pt1 | contig 35787 bp, 45 predicted proteins | sample M_130807_MF_Meta_FD_187314 | JGI IMG/M metagenome (GOLD analysis project Ga0209596, IMG submission 187314) | Freshwater microbial communities from Lake Montjoie, Canada to study carbon cycling - M_130807_MF_MetaG (SPAdes) (version 2) | ecosystem: Environmental > Aquatic > Freshwater > Lake... | reverse complement strand
CTCACTTAGTCACTACGAAATTCGTGAAGATGGAACACTGTGGGAACAAAAACATGAAACCAAGTGGATTGACGGTGATCCTAATTCTAAAAATTGGTTAGATAGATTGGGTCGTAGTGAATCTATTGGGTCTTGGTGGGACCAACTATCATTTACAAATACAATTCGTTTGTTTGATTATCAACACCATGATGATGTCGACTATGATTACCTGATTGAATATAAAATTGTTTTTGTAAAGGGGATTGTTAGTGAAGTAACTATGTCTCATTTTGAATCACGCCCAAATACCGAACGAAAACGGAATGATCGTGAGTTTATTCAACGGATGAAACAAGACAAAGATTTTGTACAATCTAAGAGATATAGATATTTTTATAAACACTATAAACGCACAATACGTTTTATATTTAACGGATTAATTAAGTTATTTAATTGGTTAACAATTACTGTTATTAAATTTGAAAGATGGTTGACGTGATGCACGAAGTAGACTAAAAATATGAATGTAAAACTAGTCGCAACAACACATCCTCGAATTGAAGGACTCAAAAACGCAGAAGATATCGTATCTTACTGTGCAAGAGTCTCCAATCCATCCAATCAAATGAATACCGAGACGGCACCCCGTCTTCTCAAATATCTAATCAAACACCAACATTGGAGTCCATTTGAAATGGCAAGTGCAACCTTGGAAATTGTAACTAGTAGAGCTATTGCCGCACAAATTCTAAGACACAGATCTTTCGCATTTCAGGAATTCAGCCAAAGATACACCGTTGCAACAAAATTAGAAGATATTCAATGGCGTATGCAAGGAAAAACCAACCGTCAAGTTGGTGATGATGAAGTTAATTTGAGCCCAGAAAAGAAACAATTGATTGATAACGCATTGTCGTATAGTCTTGAAGCATACGACGCATTAATTCAAGCTGGTGTGGCAAAAGAATGTGCCAGAATGGTGCTGCCATTAACCACACAAACCACAATGTATATGACCGGAACTCTTCGTAGTTGGATTCACTATATTGAACTTCGCACAAAAGAAGATACACAAAAAGAACATCGTGAAATTGCAGTGGGTATCAAAAATATCTTTATTGAGGAATTTCCAGTCATCAGCGAAGCATTAGAATGGACAAAATAATATGAATTTATTAATTGGCATAAGTCTCTTGATTTGTGTATATGTCGCTGGGTGGTATCAACTACATGGTCAATTTATAAATCCCGGCTTCAAGAAATATGAGTATCTGTTGATATTTCTAAGTGTACCAAACACATATGTATCTATACGAGCAATAAAAATGATCTCCGATCAATTTCAAGGCCAAGTATGGCCAAATCGAATATTGACATTCGGGATAGGATTGATTATGTTTACTATATTGTCGTATTATCATTTCAACGAGCAACTGGGACTTAAAACACTAACTCTTATTGGATTGGCAGGATTAATCATAACACTACAAATAGTGTGGAAGTAACATGCACAACTATTCAAAAAATAAATTAAATTATAAGTTAACAAAGTAAATTATGACTACATTGACAAAGCCTAACGCATTTGTATTTAAATCATTTGTAGATGGTGAATACAGATTGTGTGTGTGTCCTCGTATAGACAATAAATGGAGTGAAGAAGATATTATATATATTCATGAGGATCTATATAAAGAATTCGATGATGTTCTTGACAATAAACTATTTAGTATAGTTTTTGTAGGATATATAAAAGAGGAAAATGGAAACGGATTAACATTGAAATCAATAAATCCATACTATTTAAAGAGCGATACAGAAATTTCTGAAGAAATGTATAACAGCGGAGACTTTTTTTCAACAATAGAAGACGGATATCAAAGATTTTATGAGACTACAATACCAGGGTTATGATTTAGAAAGCAAGTTCAAGTTTTTTGATATGATTGAGGGTGTATATGATTTTGAAACAATATCGCCGTCAAATCAAAAATTCATATGGTCACACCAAAGATTTAACGCAGCAATAGAAAATCTTACCAAAATAAATTTCAGAGTTTATAGTTCAATTCCAAACATACTATATCTAAACAACATGCGGTTTGAAATAATGCCAAATGTAGTAATAAATATATGTTTGGAAAATATGAAATTCTCAAATAGAATATTCGGAAACTTAGAAAGATTACACTCCCATCCATCAGATACCAGATATTTAGGTATAATGATATATTCTATATCAGTTGACGGCACCGATTTATTCTAGATTTGTAACATTTACGTTACATTACCGTGTTACGTGTATAAACCATATGTCTTATGATATTTTATATCAGATGAAAGCATATTGTAAATTGTGTGATACCCAAGCTAAAATTATGAAAGACATCATAGGCATGAAATGTATGTGTGACGAAGATCATAGATTCATGGATATTGATAAAATAAAAGATGGGTATTACATCAATCAGGTATATTTATTAGATGTTGAAACTCAATACTATGATAAAAAAAAATCGTTATGTAGTTCTTTCGGGAGAAATAGATGATTCATATTCTGAAAGAAAAGATTCGGGTTCGACTTTTAGTCAAGTCACAAATGAAATATATTTTTATGACGATGTTACCAGAGAAAGTATTTTTAATCTAAATAGACAAATAAATGAAGTTTCAAGAACCCTAAGTATACTACAAAGTCAATACAATCTCTCACATTCCCCCACAATAGATTTATACGTTTCTAGCGAAGGTGGTGACGTTTTTCCCGCAATGAGCGCAGTTGATCGAATCTTAAATAGTAAAATACCAATTCATACCAGAGTTGAAGGTTCAGTAGCAAGCGCAGCTACACTAATCAGCGTAGTAGGACACAAAAGGTATATTAGCAAAAATGCGTTTATGCTTATTCATTCTGTTCGTTCATCTTTTTGGGGAAATTTTGGGGAAATTCAAGATGAATTTAAAAATTTAGAACTTATAATGAATAAAATCAAACAGATTTACCTCGCAAAAACTAAATTTAAGGAAAGTGAATTGGATGATATTCTCAAACATGATCTGTATTTAGATGCAAAAGAAGCACTAAAATATGGATTAGTTGACGAAATTATCTGATTTTCTCCATGAATACAGTAGCAAATAAACTAATCTGTTTAAATTTAAATTCAAATTGGTTGCCATGCGGATTTAAAACCGTAAAAGACGCCATTGTGGATCTATGTGGCGGTGATGTCGGTGGAAAGCCAACCTCAATGGCAGTTGACATTGATTATAATGTTCTTGACAATGGAGAACCCGATTTCTCCGAAGTAAAGAACATGAATCCAGTAACTTGGAGCGAATGGATTAAATTGCCAATTCGTAGTTGGGACTTGACAATCAATAGTCCGAGCATGACGATTCGTGTTCCCACTGTGATCATCGCGGTCAATTACTCAAAAATGCCAGTGAAACATTTCAAAGGAAAACCTTCCAACGATGCAATCTACACTCGTGATAATGGAAGTTGTCAATATAGTGGCAAGAAGTTGACCCGTGAAGAATTTACTATTGATCACATCATTCCACGTAGCCGTGGCGGAACAGATAATTGGACCAACGTGGTTGGATGTTCAAAGGATATAAATTCTAAAAAAGGAAACCGTCTCAATTCAGAAGTTGGTTTGAAGTTGCTGAAGAATCCAACGGTACCTCAACCAGTTCCAGTGTATGTTTTAATCAAAAAAGCTAAACATGAAGATCACAATCATTTTATTTCAAAATAAAATAAAATTTATTTTTAAAAATATAGAAATTCTAAGAAAATAATCAACATAAAACTCCTGATAGAATATTTATTTATCAGGAGTTTTTCTTTTATGCGCCAAAAATCAATCACGACCGTTGTCGTCAACGAAACCGAAATTGAAATAAATCAAGATATTATTGACAGATATAAACAATGTACCAATCGAAAAAGAGTAACAAAAAAAGGAATTAAAAAATTCTTCGATTCCCTATTTAAAAAGATCAATTTACACTCGATTTTTTAATCCGATATTCCAAATGAACTCAAATCTGTTTTAATCATCTTTTCTACCAACTGATTAAATGAAGTCTTTGGTGACCATTGTAATTCTTTTCTGGCCAAGTTACTGTTTCCCAACAATATATCAACCTCGGCTGGACGATAGAACGTTGTGTTGATTTTTATCAATACACTTGATGTAGCTTCATACTTTTCAAAATCAGACGAAGAAATACTAAACTCTTCGGATGTTCCATTGCCATGCCAACTACCTCCAATATTCGCATATTTGAATGCAAGTTCAACAAACTCCTTGATGGTGTGAGTTTCGTTACTAGACAACACATATTCTTTTATACGTTTTGATTGCCATGTTATCAATTCCCCTTCATTTGAAAGTTTATTATACAATTCTTGATTCAACATTCTCCAAATACCATCCACAAAGTCTTCAGCGTCACTCCAATCACGCTTGGCATATATGTTACCAAGTTCAATTGCTTTAAATGTTGTTCCATTGACCAACGCCTGCTTGATACGTGCAACTCCCTTGGTTATTTTACGAGTAACAAATTCTTCGCCACGGCGAGTTCCTTCATGGTTAAATAATAATCCTTGTAATGCATACAAATTGTAGCTCTCACGATATACTTTAACCAATTGACGTGCAGCAGCTTTACTTGCTCCATAGGGACTGCGTGGTCGTGCTGGATGATTTTCATCTTGTGGTGTATAAGCAACATTACCATATTCTTCAGACGAACCAGCGTTATAGAACCTACATGTTGGTTTGTGTTGACGAATAGCTTCTAGGATGTGAATGATACCAGTTGTATTGCATTCCCAAGTCTGGGCTGGAAAGTCCCAACTTGATCCAACAAATGTTTGTGCAGCTAGGTTGATAAAATAGTCGGGCTTAATTTGTTCAATTGTCTTTGAGATACTATGTGCATCACTCAGATCAAAATTGATCAACTTGAAACGACTTTCATTTTCAAGATGGCGTAGATTTTCATGATTCTTAATACTTAAGCGTCTGGCTCCGCCAAAGATAGTGTAATCAGTGTTTTTAAGCAAGTAGTCAACCATGTGGCTACCATCTTGACCGGTTACACCGGTAACAAATACGGTCTTTTTGTTATTCATAAATTGCTTGGAATCTGAAATGTTGTATATTTCCATAACGTTTTCATAACGTTTTCATAACGTTTTCATAACGTTTTCATAACGTTTTCATAACGTTTTCATAACGTTTTCATATTTTTGGAGGAAGGAAACCCCTTCGGCTTTAGCCAAGGGGAGGAATTCCGACCATTCAACTACTTTACATCAAACTCTTGGGTTTGTCAATCACAAAAAGTAGGGAAGTCTTACAAGCCCCTACGGCTTTAGCCTAGGGGTTGTTGACGGTCTAACATAAAATTATAACATTTAAATTGATCAATTCAACTTATTTTATCAATATTCAGGAGTTTCACCCTCATCCACATTGTCTTCATTATCATCTTCAGATTCATCTAAAGAATCTTCGTGTGTATTTCTTTTGTGAAAATCTCTGAAATCGGTATCTGTGAGTCCTAAAAAACCAAGAATTGTCAATAATATAAAACAAATTTCATCTTTCTTTAATTTTTGATCCAACATCTTTTTTGCGAAAGTGGTGCCAATGAAATTCAAAACCATCAATTTCTTTTCATCTTTAAAAATCCCCAAATTTTTAGGAATTTTAGCTCTTACTCCGTTATTTACATCGATCAAACCTGGTATATCATCTGCATTCAAAGTTTTTTGTGTTTGTTTCAACACTTCTTTTTTAACCAATTTTTCATAATCGGAGTTTTTTTTGCAAGTTTTCTTTACTTTATCTTGTATCTCTTTAAGTTTTCCAGGTGCAATTTTTCTAGCGACACTAAAACTAACCATTACGTTGTTTTCTGATATAAGATGTTTGTAGTTCATTGAGTATAAATATCTATATATATAATCAATGTCTCGCTTTGATTGGTTTTTTTGCACCCTGCATAACATCAGGATCCATATTATAATGAACTGTACCTCTTTTAATATATCCACGTCCACAATTGAATGTACAATTGAAACAATATACTCTTAGATTTTCAAGAATTCTGTTTGTTATATCGCCGTCGTCAAAATTTAACAACAATGGTATTTTACCATCAGTGATTCGTCGTTCTTTGTACCCACACATCTCACATTCCGCACTTTTCATGCCAGACCGTATCAATTTATCTTTGAGACGATGTATTGGAAAATTTTTATGTTTTCCATTTAATAAGTCGGTGATTTTATATTTTCCGCCAAATGGACTTACAGGTCCAGTTCTTATAGTTTTTTTTCTTTCATTTGGCGGACAGGTTCTATGAACACCATACATTTTTGCATATTTTTTGTATGTATCATAATGAACGCCTAATTTCTTTGCGGCTTGTCTGGCAGACGGAGTTGAATTAAGTGCGTCTAATATTTCGTTTTCTAATATAGGTCTTGTATATCTACCATGATATTCTCGTCTAGGATATAGATATGGATCTGCTTGTTTTTCTAAATACGGTATTACTATACCATTTTCATTTAATTGTTTTACTTCATTAGCAATTTCTTTAGCTACATCTTCACCTATACTATTTATTTCTTTTATTTCTTTTACGTCACGTTCCAACAACTTTAATTTTGTTATTTCATTCTGCATTTCTTGCATTTTTGTCAATAACATATTAATATCGAACGGTTCTACATTCATATTTTCATCCTTTAATTGGTTCTTGTGCTAAATCTACATCACTTTCTCTCAAACATATATTTCTTAATATCTCGGCTTTACTATGAAAACCAGCATTTATCAATATTTTGTATGTATTATATATACTACACTTTTTACTGACAACGTTGTTCTTTAAAATGTCTGAACACTGCATAAATGCGGTTATACTAACATCACCTTTCTTAAATCGTGATTCTATAGATCTAGTGCATGCTTCAACTTTATACTCGTCAAATATTGTTTCGTCTATTGACACAGTCTGTGTCCATTTTCCACATTTAACAAATACATTTTTCATTATTTTTATTAAAATTTATTTGTGGTTTTACCCATTTCAAGATCTCCATCATTTAATGTATCTAAATTTTCCAATTTCTGTTTGACACTTTCACAAACCTTTTCTTCAACCGTACCACTAGCAAATACAATCTTTTGAATTGACTTGCTCTTGGCACTATCTCTCCAAATACGACCAGTCGATTGTCGCATTAAAACTGCACTATATGATGGGGATATTATAGACATACGTGGATATTTGCCGTTCAAATCATGTAATGATAATCCTGAACCTCCAGCTGCTATATTTATTAATATAACTCTTTCTTTATCTGATTGAAAATCATCAATGTTTTGTTGACGAACCTTAACATATTTAGGATCGCCATTTACAATACATTTTGTGTTTAATCTTTCAGATAAAGCTTCAATTGTTTCAGTAAAATTACAAAAAATAACAATACTCATTCCATTTTCAATACCGTCTTCTATCATTTCTACAAATAAAGGCACTTTCAATAATTCAACTTTTTGACGTGCCCGTAAAATTGCAGTTAATTGATTCGTGTCCTTGTTTTCTTTGATTCGTTTCTTTAGTTTGTTTAACTCACTCTCCATTTCACTGTAAATTTTGTTAATCTTATTCTTTGTTTCTTCTTCCATATCATAACATTCAGCTATGATTTGACTTTCTGGAAAGTTTGGTATTATATCACGACTCAAACGAACCCCACGGTGTTCAAATATATCAGTATGCAATTTCTTTAATACTTCTTTATCACCATTAAATTGCAATCCAAATCGTCCTCTGGTAACACCGTGTTTATATAACCAAGTATAGTATTGTTTGGTATTTTCAAACAATTTGATAGCCATTCCAACCGTTTTTAATTCTAGGGGTTGTGTCGCATTAGTAGCACTACAAAACAACATTTTATAACCTTGTTTTAATGCAGACAAACAAGTTTCACTATTTTTTGTATTTGACCCTTTAAGTTTTTGACTTTCATCCCATATAATAAGAGTGGATTTTGGAATTTTCCACACAAATTCATTACGTCTGGTATCTCTACGTTTTACATATGATGCAATATTACTGTCTTTTCTACCTACACGCAATAATTCATAATTGATAATACCAATCAATTTATGATTCATTTTAAAATGGTTTTTGATAACACGTCTCCAACTTTCCATAACTGCTTTGGGACATACAACCAAAATATCCATATCCAATTCACGAGCAACACCACATGCATTATAGGTTTTTCCTGTCCCTAAATCGCTACCGTCTATTGCAGATCCCCACTTGTTAATGGAAGCACATAATTTTGATACCGCATCAATTTGCCATGGACGTAAACCATCCTTATTTTTTAAACTAATTGGCACTAGTTGGGTAATGTTTTCTTTTTTAATAGATTGTTGTGGCAGTTTATTGAATCCATCTGGGGATAATTTGGTTTCAAGCAAAAACCAATCATTATTCTGTTTGGTTACACCGTATCCCTTATCCTTGAGTTCAAATCCACGACTCTTCCAATATTCAAAAAATTGTGACCTGCATGCTGGCGGTATCAACCAATGACGTCGCCATTGTGGTATTCCAGCCTTATCTTCATGTTCATACGGATCACTCCATTTGATATCCAAATTTATCATGCGATATTTTAATCACCCATTTCGTTACGGTATTTGGAATATTGATTTACTTCGTGAACATTGCACTTTTTGAATGAATTGCCATTCATCATTCCAATATTAAAATACTCACCCAACGATTGAGTGAATACTTTTCCTTGGGGATCATCATAACCATGACCCAAATCTATAAGATTTTGCATATATTGTTTACGTGTTTGACGAAACTTTCTTTGAACAGTTCCTTCAAGATGTGAAATTAATTGTTCTATTTTTTCAAAGATAACCGGTTTGGTTCCTATTGTTGTGTCTACTATGTAGTATTTGCTCATATGAGTATATATATGAATGTCTCATACAATAATACCATATAATAAATATCCATCAATTTCTTATATATTGGAAAAACACTAACGCTTTCTATAAATATCGGTGTATTACACACACTGTTTATATTTATAATACATGGCGCAACCAGATTCATCAGCAATAAGATTTTCACAGAGAAATTCTTGCAATACCGCATATGTTGAAACATACGTTTCAGGTACAAATTTTATTATTGGTACTGACTCTACTGGCAGTATTCGGGGATTTACTTCAATAAATCTATCAGGATCTATAACTTCAGCTAGTTTTTCCGTTTCTTCCTCATATGCAACCAGTGCAAGTTATGCTCCAAGTTCTCCAAGTCAATTAATTACAGGTGGAACTTATGAAATTACAAGTAGTTGGGCAACCAGCAGTATCAGTTCAAGTTATTCGTTAACCGCGAGTGCAGTTACAATTACTGATACACTATCTGGGTCAGGTCCGTATTATGTAACATTTGTTGATGGAACTGTAGGAACAAGAGCACTTAGAACAGATAGTGCTATGCTTACATGGAATGCTACTACAAATACATTAAGTTCGAGTGGAAATTTGTATGTAGCGGGAGGCACGGTTGATTCTGATGCGGTACCCGCATCATTATTTCCAAGTGCTACTATTATCAATATCGGTTCGACTGCCGCAAATCCATTAACTACTTTTGGTGGTGATATAAAACTTAGTAGTGGATTAATCAAGGGAAGTGATGGTGGTTCAGGATTGTCAATCGCAAGCACCGGTATTACAATTTATGGAAACTCAATAAGTTCTTCTTCAGGTACAGGCAATATAACACTCGGAACCAATGGAGATGTAACCGCCAGTAATAATTTGAAAGTGGCAGGAACTTTGACTGTGGTTGGTGCTTCTACATTGGGAACCGTTAGCGCAAGTATATTTGTAGGATCACATACCGGAAGTCTTTTTGGAACTTCAAGTTGGGCAACTAATGCTTTAACTGCTTCTTATGTTACATCAAGTAATATTGTCGGTACAGTAACTAGTGCTTCGTATTCTTTGAGTGCATCATATGTTTCGAATGTAATCAGTAATGCAATAACGAGTCCAAATTCACAAACAAGTGTGACTGTAAATAATAATGGTATCAGTGCTAGTGTATCTGGTACCCAAATATTAACAGTTATAACCCAAAGTAGTATTACTTCTCAAAATGGATCAAGTAGTTTTCAATTAAATGGAAGATTATCATCATCCAATGTCAATGTTGGTGTTCCCAATGACAGTTATCCGTGGGGAACATCATTGATTGGTTCATATTTTGCAACTTGGAACACAGATACAAATGTAAGTGATATATTAAGGTTCTTTGCAGGTGCATTTAGTTCAAGTTATCCTACACCAGCACCAAATACAAAAACTTTTGCAAGTATTACTACAACAAGTACGACCGGATCATCCGTTACAATCAACGGACGAGTACCTAGCGGATCTACTAATGTAAATATAAATTATTTACAACCACTTGGATGGTCAACAGTAGGATCTACAGTATTTAGTGGATCCACTTTTAGAGGTGGTACTAATTATCTTTCTTACGGAAGCACCACTGGCGCATCTACCACTGTAAGTTCAAGTTTAGGTTCCAGTGCATTTGGTTTGGGTTCACTGACTGTCACTCCTATTCATTTGAGTGGATCATTCACAATAACATTCGCATCAAGTAGTGTAGGAACTATCAATTATACAAATACCGCATCTGTATTATTGACTCAAGCATCCATAAATACTGCCACTCCAACTGTTGCGTCTCCAATATCTTTAAATTCAATACCATCAGCAAATACTGCCGTCATACCCGCAGTATACCAAGATGGTTATTTTAATAATTTTACCGGATCCAATTTAACAAATAGTATAAGTTTATCATCTGTTAGTAGTAGCGGTATATATGGATTTACAGGCAGTGTTGGTATTAATTCTGGTAGTTCTCCTTATACATTCTATACAGGTACAAATACTACAGTTTATTACACTCCTCTCACTGATGCAAGTTTTTTAACTAATACCATAACTTCACCAAATAGCACAATTACCGCATCTACTGCGGTTTCAAGAAGTTTAAGCGGTGCTCCCTATTTAACAAGTGGTTCCACTTATAGATATACAGTGACAGGAAGCGGCGCATTTAATCCATTATATGTCAATGGAACAGTATCTACCGTAAATGTACCAACAAATAATTTGGGACTTATCACTGCAAGTTCTACCACGCTCACAACAAATCCAACAATACAAACAACCGGAGTCGTTAAATCATCCGATTATATCACAACCAGAGCAGTAGGATCATATCCATATGAATCGGATGTAATTGTATTTGATGTAACAATGGGTGCCGCAGGTACAACAAATACTGTTGCTCAATCCGGATCATCTATATCCACATTCACCGTAACCAATACAATCTATAATAGAGCTGGAAGCGGTACAATTACAGGCAGTCAAACAGTCAATATTCATACCGCTGGCTCATTTGGTCAACCATCATCAAGCGGCAGTTTGTTATATTATGGAAGACCCAATGGATATACAACTGCTTCACTTATATTTGGTTCTCAATCATTAAATCCTGGCGCAATTACAGAACAATTTTTGGACGAAACATATAGAATAACACTTGCCAATAGTATATTATCTGGGTCATTTAGTTATGTAAACAGTTCATCATACTTACCGACTAGCAGTTTACAAGTTAAACCAGGATATTTAGTTGATCCGAGTGGCTCATATGGATATTGGTATCCATCTGGTTATGGAACCAATTACAAATATTATGTAAGACACTTTCAATCCTCTGTAGTTATAAACAAATTACAAATTACCTTGGCAGGAAACACATCATCATTGGTTGGATGGGATTCAACTTCGCCTGGTATGGCAATTGCATTGATATTTGAAAGCGGCAATTCAAATGTATATTCAAATTGTAGATTGTATGATGTATCAAATACCGGACAAAATCTGATAACTTCCAATATAACAACATCAGATTTAACTACAGCTGGCACAAATCCTTTCAGTTCAAGTATTGATCTTTACGGAAACAACGGTACTGGTGCAAGTGTTAGTTCTGGCGTAATTATATTCCCAATGAGAACTGCAGACGGAGCCGTATTAGATAGTACAAACGCATCCAAAGATGAAGTTTATGTGTTGGTGAGATATAAGGGATCTCCCACTCCACTGACAAGTATTAAAATAGAAAAACTCTCGTAAAATATGGCATTTGATCTTTTAACAAAAGTAGCTAGATTGATTGTTGGTCGTAGATATACAAGTACTGACTTGGGCGATTCTCAAGAAGCATTTACATCTACAATCCAAATAGATTCTAACGAAATATGGTCACAAACCAGTTTGATACCATCATCAAATTTGCCATATTCATCTAGTACAAATCCAGGCGATACAATAACAAGTGGAAGTATAAAATTCTGGTATAGATTTCCACTAACTGTCGCAAATAATACCGCAACCGCAAATTCGGTGTGGTATTTCTTATCTCCATCAGGATCAACATCTGGTGTAGGTAGTCAAACAATTGACGACGGACAACAAACCAATTTCATCAGCCCAAAATATTCAATTCCATCACTTGGTGGTAGTGTAACAGACGTGACAATAAACGGTGGTTCTACTGGATATAACATAACACTATTTACTTCTTCGAATGGATCTACATTCGGTTATGTCAATCCAAATACTATTCCATATGCATTTGATTATAAAACAGGTGTATTACAATTCACTTCCACTCCAATTTCAACCGGTAGACTATATGCAACCGTATATCAATATATTGGAAAATCTGTAAAAGATGATTTGATCAGTGGTTCCATCAGTAGTATCAGCAGTAGTTATTTTAGTGGAAGTGTAGTAAGTGCAAGTAATTTATATGTACAAACTACCGCATCACTTAATTATGCGACCGTATCAACAGGTTCATTTTCTTATTTATCTATAAACAATACGGGATCGGCTCCGAATAGTTCTTCAAGCAGTGGAAGTGTAGGAGAAATAAGATTTGATAACAATTTTATCTATGTCTACACGAATCAAAATTGGTTGAGAGTTCCAATCGCTCAATGGAAAAATTAATCGTGTAAGATTTGTTTCTTACTAATTTTTGATATATTGTCATCTAGTGGTACGCCCATACGACTTTTCAACATACGTAATGCAGATTTGGGACTCATACGACCACAGTTGAATCCCAAAATACCATGCGTTCTACAAAATGACTCCAATTCAGCTATATCTTCACTATCATAGTCGATTACAGTCGGATCTTTAGGATTATCTTGTTGTTGCTTTCGTTTTGTCATCAAAGCAACAGGATCAAAGTCTACAACTTTAGTTGCGGTAGGCCTTTGCATAGACATATTGTTAAACATACCACTACCTATAGATGGATATTCGTCCATAGTATTTCAAATGACTTTTAACTTTTTTAACTTTTCCCAATAACGTTGAGTATTAGGATTCTTGGCTCCATTTGGACCACCATTATGAATTTTTGCTAATGTCTCCCAATCACCTTGTTGAAAAGCCTTTTTTCCATATCTGTGAAGATATGCCAATACAACTTTCTTAGCATAATTTAAATTTTCAACATCATTATAATTTCCACCCACAATGTGTTTAACATCTTCCCAATATGATTTGTGAATTTGAAGAGGACCAAGTGCTTTTCCATTATCTCCTACTATATGTCCCGTTCTGCCACTAGATTCAATTTGATGCAGAGCATTCAAAAACTTATTTAAAGCATCAGGATTTTGTACGGTTTGGGTGATTTTAGCATCAGGTACTTTATCGGCCGCAGATACGCCAGTCATTGAACCTAAACCAATAGCAGCTGCTGCTGCCAAATCTTTCCAACCTTCACTTAAATTCTCTTGTTTTTTGGAAATAATTTCATTTCTCAACATTTCTTTCAATTGAGAACGACGTATCATCTTTACCATATGATTGTCACTAAACTTTGCATTTTCCGACTTATGTTTTCCTAAATTATAACTTCCACCATCGGTTTCAGATATACTTTTTTTGGAAGATTGTGATTTGCGTTTAGTAGATCCGACCGAATCATTAGTTGTTCTCATAATTTTTTTATTATAATCGTTCATTTCTTTGATTTTATCCATTTCTATTCCGGTTACTCTAGTTATCAAAGATTTCACACACTCAACGTTTTTGTTTTCCATACAATGTTGCATTTGTTTTTCTTCTTCGGTAGTTGCTTTATTATAGAATTCCATAAATTCATGGATACCAACAGCGCCTGTATAGTTTATTTCTTGTAAATTTTTATTTGTATTTAATTTATCCATAATTTCTGATGGTATGCGTGTGGCAATCATAGTTTCTTCGTTGGTATATTTTACTACAATTGGAGATTTACCTTTTGATGAGCTTCCTTTTTTTCCTCTGCCATGTTTGTTTTGGGCAGCTTTCTTTCGTTTTACCCAATTGGCAATAGACTTTTTACCATTTTTAGAACGCAATTTAGTAGCATATTTTTTTCCCAAACAAGCACTATAACTGCTTCCTTTGGCAGCATCACCACATTTACCAACATTTTTACCCGAAGTATTGTATCTGTCCCAACCACCGCCAGTAGAACTGCCGGTTGGACCTTTACCAAACCATTTACCCAATCCACTATTAGCATACACTTCTTCAATTTCTTCAATCTTTTGAAGAAGTTTTTGTTCTAAAATCTCACGTGGATCAGTCATATATTATCCCATTCTCCACGTGCCACCATTTTTCTTATACCATTTAGCCGCGAAAGCATTCGCATAAGCACTAGGATATACATCAAATTTGGATCTTGCTGCCGACAGTGCTTTTGACCAAAGAGATGGATTGGTTGGTTTTGGTTTGCGTTTTCCTTTTTTCTTTTTTTCAACAAGAACCGCTTCAGCTAAATCATCATATTCTGGTTCTTGTATATCAATTTCCAAACTCGTATTTATAATTGGATCAACATCGTTTGGGTCAGTGATATCACCAAGTCCACCCTCCAATTTATCTTCTTTCAATAAATGTTCATAAAATTCGTTATATGATATATCCCAATCATTGTGGTCAGTATCAACATATGTATCATTGTTAGCCATAGCGAATCTTTCTTTTAACTTGGAAAATGTTTTACCACTATCATATCCACAATCAATTGTCCAACGACGACCCTTCATTGCTGGATGTTTTAATGTAGGATCATTTGGCGTTGTTTGTTGTTGACCCATCAAATCCCAATCTCCATGCAACTTCTGGGGGAACTTATGATTTTGGGTATCTTTTTTCATGTTTAGCTTGAGCCATTTCTCGAATTATTTTACTGATTTCTTTTTCTTGGGGAGTTCTATAATCTATAGATTCTTCTTGTGATGTAGCTTTTAAACTGTATGGTTGAGATGTAGATTGAGGTGCGGTAAATGATGGACTTACTATATCGTCATTATTATCATCAATATTTAACATATGTAATTTACTAAAATATTTTGGATCTTTTTTCAAGCAACGTACAACTATCTCTTTTGCAACGTCCTTCCGCTTAAATATCATACGCTTTAAAATATATTGAAGTCCCGCCATAATTTCGTCTGGGGTAACTTTATCTTTGACAACATCCACATCCTTTTCATATTGTTTGGGATCATATGAGGATTTACCATTATAATCATCTGGGGTTTTCAGTGTAATATCACTTGCAGAACCGGCTATAGAAGGAGTATATTTGAATGAATTTGGGTTTTGCGAAGAATTCGGAGAACTATATGTGCCATATCCAGAACTTCCTATACCACCGCCTTGAGTGAAAGATTGACCAGTCATCATTCTATCACCAAGTTCATTTTCTTTTATTGTAGTTTTAGACATATATATAAATATTGTCTAATTATCAATAATGTTGGTTTAATTTTTTAATAATTTCCGTAGAATATTGTCCATCATAAATTTCCGTTCAGTAGGACTAAATTCGCTCATATGTTTCCATTTATTTTATTCAGGATATATGTACTGGAATATCCAACTCGATATTTAAAAATTTTAATCTCGTTAACAACATTTCTACCAACTACATATTTTGGATTTGATGTATCTGTTATAGAATCATCATAATCCCCACCTTTTACTAATGTATCCGGTTTAATCTTATTGATTAATTCAAATGGCGTTAACTCATTAAAAATAACAACATCATCTATAAATCGAATCGAACGTAATACGTTTTCTCTATCAATCTGATTATTAATAGGTCGAGTTAGTCCTTTTAAATTACGAACGGATTCGTCTGAGTTAAGACCAACTATAACAAATCCGTTTAAAGATTTACAATATTTAAATAATTCAATATGTGCTGCATGAATTATATCGAAACACCCATTTGTAAAAATTATTTTATGCATTAGATAGAAACAACCCCTTTACTTTGTACAACCTTCGTTGCACAGTTGTTAGCAAATTTTATCGACAATTTAATATCACCAGATTGTAAATATTCATATATTAACCCCGCGAAAAAAGAATCCCCCGCCCCTGATACATCACCAATCGCTATTTTTTCAACCGGAAACTTTTCATTTCTAAATGAACACCCGTTCGAACCAGTTGTACAAATAATTTTTTCAAACAGTTTTTTTGTTATAACAAGTCGAGACGCATTAAATTCAGCTTCATTTATTTTTATAAATTTACACCCATTTACCCAATTACCTAACCGACGTTTACTATCAATAAAAACATTCGGGTGATTTGAACAAATATACTTAATGTCATCTTCTTCTAAGAAGCCTTTGTTGTAATCTGATATAGCAATTAAGTCGTAATTAAATGACAAATTTTTAACATTGATTCTTTCAATTTTATCTTCATTGGAATCAACACGCATAAACATATGATTGCTGTCAACGTGCATATATCTCATTTTAGTAACGGTCTGCCAATTAACGTTTGTTTCTATGTCACACGTTGTATTTAATTTTTTAATATTACGTTGAAGATTTTTCGCCATCCCGTCATTCTCAGTTGTGTATAAAACATTTAAAATTGGAACTGGAATATCGGGGCATAACTTATCTGATTTACAATAAGCAAATATATCCCGACATGCATCACCAACAACAAGGATTTTTTTATTATTCTTTGGTGGTTTGTTCTTCATCATCTAATTAAACTTTTAAATCCATCGTCAGGAAAATTCCAAATCCAGAACATAATCAAACAAAATTAGACATTTGGTAAATCTGAAAACATATATTTTAAGAATTTTATAGAATATCAATTATATACCAATCCAACTTCATCATATATATATATATCTATGAACATTGGCATATATAGTTTTTGCAGAACCGATTTAAATCCAGATATAGCATACTATCAGCGACAGGTTTTTGAAAATTTCAATCTAAAAATTGAGCAGTATATTGAAACTCCGTCTAATGATACGTATAAACAACACGGAGAATGTATAAATAAAATAATAGAACAGTCTAAAGAAGATTATCTGATAATTTTTGACATAGATTCTATTCCTTTAAATAAAAATTTTTATAATATTATTGTTAATGATATTTATGATAAAAATACGTTGGCTGGAGCCGTGGGATGTGCAAACCACTTAAATCCAGACAAAATATATGTACACCCATGTTTTATGGCATTTCATAAAAAATTGTATTTTGAATGTGAATGTCCACCATTACACGCGTATAGTGATTGTGATGTAGCTCAACGATTTACTGATGTTTGTATGTTTAAAAATAAAAAAATAAAATACTGGGAAGTTACAGACTCATATGATAAAATTTGGGATTTAAAACCATATAATATGAAATTTGGCCACGGTACTATTTTTAAAAATTTAATCTATCATCAATATGAAGTGAGAATGCAAAATCAACAACAACAGTTTATTGATAAATGTAAAGAAGTTATAAATAACTCCGATTTATGCCAACCATAGAAATAACAACAATGATTGGATGTCCATTAATGTGTAATGTATGCCCACAAGATAAATTGATAAAAAGTTATAAAGGTAAAAAATACTTAGATCTTAAAGATTTACAAACAATTTTACCAAAAATACCAAAACATGTTAGAATTGATTTTTCCGGAATGTCTGAACCGTGGATAAACAATCAATGCACTGATATGTTTCAATATGTATTAGAATCTGGATATGATATAGCTATCTATACCACCTTAGTAGGTATGACTATCACAGATACGGACAGAGTTATCAATCTAATACATAAATATATTAATAATATAAAAATATTATGTATACATTTACCGGATGAACAGAAAAACATGAGGGGATGGAAATTTACAGAAGAGTATAATTATAGTCTTTCTAAAATGGTTGAACTAAGAAATTTTGAGTTTTTTCAAGCCATGACTATGGATAAAACATCAAAAATTCACAATGACATTAAACACTTTGATATTAAATTGAATAATAATTGGTTAGGACATACAAGAGCGAATAGTTTAACAGTTACTACACAAAATAAAGATGTAATTTATTTACACCCGGAATATCAAAATCCTGTTTCGTGTGCATCTACACCTTTTTATGATCATAATGTTCTATTACCTAACGGAGATGTAGTATTATGTTGTATGGATTATTCATTGAAACATATTATTGGAAATTTATTAACAGATGATTATGATAGTTTATATCTTTCAAGTGAACTTATAAAAATAATGAAAGAAAATAAAAAAACAACACATTCAAAATGTTCAATTTGTAAATCGTGTGACAATGCAAAAATTCATAATTTAACATTTAATCATTGGACATGAAAATAATAATAGTTCCAGCACAAGGTTTTGGTGATTGGATTATAGTCAATCCAATAGTAAGAATTTTATCTAAAAAATATGATGAAGTTGGATTGGTATATACTTCATATTCTATAAAATTCTTAAAATATATGTTTTTAGATTTACCAAATGTAAAATTTGAAGTCGAGTGTTATTCAGGACTTCCTAATATAAATCATATAAAAAGTCAATATGAATCAAGTAATTGTGTTGTTATCAATCTAATAACTCCCGGAAAATATAATGATGAAAATGTATACGAATTAAATCTAGACGAACTAAATAAACCATTTAATAGATGTATATATGAAAGGTCTGGATTTGATTGGGACAAAAATTGTAATGAATACTACATTCCAATTGATGAAAATGAAAGTAAATTACATCATCAATCATTAAATTTGCCTCTTAAATATATCTTTTTACATGAAAGTTCACATCCATTAATAGATAGAAATTATATTTTGGACAAAACCATCCCAATATTTATACCACATCAAATTGAAAATGTATTTTTATACAAATATACAATTGAAAATGCGGAAGAAATTCATGTAGTAGATAGTGGATTCTATAATTTTGCAGATAAATTAGATCTAAAAACAGACAAATATTTTATGCATAAAACTCGTACACGATTATTTAAATCAACATATTTAGATCCATTGCTTAATAAATCTTGGAAAGAAATTGAGTATTTATCTTAACTTTTTATACCAATATTTGAATAAAGATTCCATTGTTTGAGTGAGTGTATATTCTTGGTTCCAATCAATTGTAGTTACTAATTTTGTAACATCTGGTTTTTGAATATTAATATCTATTGGGCGATATAATTTTTCAGATACAACTTTTTTAATATCAATTGTAGAAAAACCAGCAATTTCAATTAAAAGATCGGTAAAGTATCCCATTTCATGAATTTCAGTAGACCCCACATTGAATACTTCTCCAGAAGATTTTGACGATAACATTAATTTATAATACGCATTTACACAATCCCTCACATCCAATACCGTTCTACGAGACAATAAGTTTCCAACTTGAATTGTTTTTTCTTGAAGTCCAAGTTTTATTTTTGATATTTGATATGCATCGTTTGATATTGAAAAATTTTTCCCTCTTCTTATTCCAGTGTGTGAAAATGCTCTAGTTATATACCCATTTACAAATTTATTTTTCATTCTTTCTTGTAAATACAAATCAATTGATGCTTTTGAACATCCATATGGATTAATAGGCATTAATAAATCTGTTTCTTTTAATGACCCATCAAGTGTACATTGATTTCCATATACTTCGGATGTTGAACAAAACATTAATTTACTCGATCCACAATGTGTAATTATATTTATTGACGCATTCACATTTTCATTGAATGTAAGTATTGGGTTTTGAAAACTTGTAGGTGGATGTGATTGTGCTGCTAAATGAAAAATGCCATCATATTTTTCATGTTCCAACAACTGTTTAACATCAACTTGATCTTTAAGATCTAAATAATGAAATTTAATTTTTTCCAAATCGTTACTTGAAATTGTATCAACCAGATCCATTTCTCTGCCATGTGTTGATCGTATGATCCCATGAACTTCATGTCCATTTTTCAATAATAAATTAGCTAAATTTGGCCCTACAAATCCACTTATACCTGTAATTAAAAACTTATTCATATGTTTTTGTGAACTATAGTACTATTAAATATATGTTTTATATCATAATGATTAAGATGATCATTTTTAGATAATGCGTCAGCTAAAAATGATTCGGGACAATAACATTTATATTTTTCAAACAATTTATAATACATAAAATCAATAGGATCATCAAATAGTTGAAATTCGTCTATAACGGTAGAGAACATATTTGAATTGATTCCCGTACAATGTGAACCAGTACCCCACTTGAATTCATATAAATTTTCTGATATATACTTTCTTTTCAACCATTTTTCTGCCCAGAATTGATTACCTAATTGTATAAAATTCCAATTATCAGGTAAAACATTTATAAAATTTTGAAAATCTAACTGTACATTTTCAACAAAATTAACATCATCTTCACATATCAAAATTGATTTATAACCGTTTAGTTTTGCATCAATAATACAATTTGCATGACCCAAAGCTAGGCTTTTTTCTGTCTTAGTAATTTTTGCTTCCGATAACATATCGGGTAAAACTGACGGTTTAAATTCAAATTCGATGTTTAATGAACTAAAATGTAATTTGATATAATTATGTCTTTCCGTCAAATGTTGACATGTTATCACATAAATTTTATCAAAAAATGAGTTTAATATATTCATAATCTTGTAGGAAGGAAACCTCTATCCCGTTAGGGTAGGTGTTGTTGATTTACTTTTCCAACTTTGTTCCCAATGATGTACATAAAATATTAATCGTCATATGGTACGCCACGATTTCGTCCAGTGATGTACGACATATGAAATCGGAGAAGTAATGTTAAAATTTTCATTTCTTCTATCCATCTCCCACCAAGCATATGGATAAAAATATTCTTTGGTAAAGAAAAAATAGTCGGTATTACTAAAATATTTTAAACATATTTTGTTAAAAAATTCTGGTCCAGTTATTTTATATATAGCTTCCCTCGTGTAATAATTTCCGTGTATAGCTGTATTTATGCTTTTTGGTATAGATTCTATAGTTTCAATTAAAAGTTCATTATTCATTTGTGACGCAAAAAATGCTATATTAACCTCTCCGTTGCTTTGTATACCACCTAGAAATTTAAAGTTCAAAAAATGATCAGGTATTTTTTTTAAAAATTGACAATCAACATCAAAATAAAACCCGCCATATTTGTTTAAAATTATATATCTAAGTATATCAGCTTTAAATGCTTCTGGGAAATCAGAAAAATAATATTTCTTTAATTCATCTGGTACGAGGTTTTCTCGTTCAACCATTTCATCGTTCCAAATAATAATATCATAATCCTTATAATTTTGTCTCCATTGAATTATAAAATCATTAAAATGAATTGGTATTTCTTTTTTACCAAACCATATAAAATGTAATTTCTTAGGTATCATTTAATTACTAGACTGTTAAATCGTAAGTTGATATTAGGCACATTATATGTATTTTTTCTAACTGACAGTTGATATACAAATTTTTCAACCGGATAAAATGATTTATATGATGAATTTTTATAAATTTCATTAAAAACATAGTCTACCGGAATTGTATATTTAAATTTATTATTTATATTAATATACTCATCAAAACATGTATTTTTAACAATCATACAATGTGTTGTGTGATGATAGTTTAAAGGTTTATATACAAAATCATTTATTTTTTCTTTAATACTATCAGAGTCGTGTAATGGATGATATCCTAGATTTATTAAATCCCAGTCATTTGGTAAATTATTATAAAAATGAGTGAGACTATCTTTCCATCCCGTATCAAAATAACAATCGTCTTCAATTATACAAATTTTTTCAAAGTTACTTATTTTTGAAATTTCAACTATAGAAACAAACGAAGATATCAAACTAATCGATGCTTTATGATTTTTATCATATACATCGCCTCCATCTTGTACAATAATTGAATCTGTAATAATTTTAGTTTCAGGCGAAACAAAAAAGTCAAAATTAATACCGGTTTCGTTTAAATGATTTCTAATATAATCGACTCTATTAGAATTTAGAGTTGTTATAACAAATACTTTATCTACTATTGTGTTTATCATATCTATTTAAAATTTTTAAAAATATCAGTCATATATATAAATATGAGTTATTGTGTTTTAACGCTTGCGAAATTTAACAACGAAGATTTAATCTTAGAAGTTGAAATATGACTTGTTCTTTCTATAAGATGTAGTCTATTATCGTCTACTTTATAATATTTTTTTATATATTCATTATTGTCCCGACCCGCGATAACATAATCTGATTTAAGATTATCAAGAATTTCATTGGTAACGATCAGTTCAGCATTTTCATGTATAACATCAACATATTTGCACGATTTAACTATCTCTAGACGTTCTTGGTATGGAATAGTTGGTTTATTCTTATATGTCATTACATCTTCATCATTATGTACACCAACTATTAGTTTATGAAAATTATCTTTGATTCGTTTAAATAAATTTAAATGTCCTATATGAAACATATCAAACACCCCATACGTATATGCGGTGTATTGTTTTTTAGAATCGATCATATTTTTATCCGGACTGAAATTTGGTTTTTCTTCCATAAAATCTATGCCGTATCTAAATTGTAGATATTGATCTAAATGTCGAGGGCATTCAAAATCCAAACCTTCTAGTTCAATAAATTCTAATTCGTCATAAAAGTGTTTTGGAGTGGAAATGTCTGACCACGTTGAACTTTGAACAAGTTTGGAATCAATGTGCCAGAAGTATATGTCAATGTGTACCATTGTAAATTTAGGATTGTTTTTGGGATATAGGCAAATGTAAGAATCCATAGAATGATGCATTATATAATAATCTTTAGATAAAACTTCACATAAATACTCACTATTAAATTTTTCTTTTTCAAATAATATGCTTACGTCCAAATCATGATCGTATTTTATTACTTTTTTATCGCGATATGCTCCCAATAAAGTTCCATAATCTAACCAATGTTTAATATCCAAATTTTTCAAAATATTCGTTAATTTTTTGAGTTCGTGTATATCAAATATTCTATCACAATTGAAATGGATTACATTCGATTCCCTAATTTTTGTGGCTAACAAGAAATCAGACCCAATTATTTCCCTTTGTTCATGGTGGCTTTTAAATTTACTCATAGATAGTTTTATACATTTAAAGTAGTTATTAAAAAAATTTTATCAACCAAAACATTGATCATAGATTTTTCTTTAAAATTTTTGATATCATAAAATTAGAATTCAATATCTCATTACTAGACATACTTTTAAACCAGTCTGGAAATTTTGAATTATAAAGCATTACTGATTTTAAGTGTACGGTTTCTAAGTCACCATCTTGAAAAAATTTATGATGTTGAGTCCAGTCCAATGGTGCAAAACTAGTATGTGCATCATATGCATAATATTTCAATTTATCATTAACCAACAAATCTTGCAATATTGGATATAATAAATCATATCCCAATTCAACCCAGTGAAATTCACTTTTTGTTGACATTAATGTTTCCATAGACGACTTCCATTTCTGCAATAAAATGTTGCCACTATTTGCTGCAAAAAACCCTATGGATGGTTGATTTTTTTCCCACTCATAAGTAACATAATCATTAGTCTTTAAAAGATCTAATACTTCCAACAAGTTTGATACCAGTATTTGATCCGAATCCATCCATATTCCACCATATTTATAAATTAAACAACATCTAATATAATCAGCTTTATGTGCAAAACATTTTATATTATTGAGGTTATCTACAAGTTCTTTATGACTGAAATATTCATTAATATTTGAATCTGACACAATATGATATTCTATATCATTAGATATTTTATTGGCTAATACTTGTTCACACAATTTGATATAATCTGGCTTATGACCTTCCCAATAAGAAAATAACTTAGTTTTCATATTATATATTATAATTAAATCGTTTAAAATCTGTTATAAATAAATTGTAAACTATATTTGTTGTTTCAATACTCCAAATTACATTTGAATCGACTATATTTTTAGTTTTGTGTTCATGTAATACTTCACTATCAAACAATGAAAAAACATAAGATAAATTATCAGAGTTTTCAATGTGAAAAATATTTTTTATATATTCCGGAATAAATTTAGATTGTGGATAAAAATGAGATTCGCTGGTCACAAGTTTTTCCAACCCACACATTATAAACTCATCAAACGAAATTGTCTTTTTAAAAAAACGATCCCGACCAAATATATTTATTATTTCTTTTTGGCAATGTTGTATATGATTTTCATCAACAGATTTATGAAATTTGTCTCTATACATAGATTCTACCCTATTGTATGGATTTCTAACTAATGCATTCAATTCACAATCTAAGTTAATATCATAAACTCTCTGTGCTTTATTTTGATCTACCATCTTATAAAAAGATCGTGTACAAACTTTCTGAGATGTAAATACGTATGACTTTTTAAGATTGTAAAAACAGTACGTAAAACTAAACCCGTATTTGTCTTTTATATTTTCCAAATTAATCATCATATTTTCAAAAAATGGTATAGTTTATTATTATTTTTTGCCACATAATAATTGTCCGTATATACATAAGTTGCTTTAAATTTTAAATTTTCATCTACTATGACTTCATCAAACAACTGAGACAATTTATCAACTACAATTTGAAAGTTTGGTATTGTTTTATCAACATAGATCGTGATATATTTATCATACGATGTCAGTGGAATATCAGGAGAAAATCCATCGTTCCTTGGAATATTCCAGTCTGCACCATACTTCCAACTTAAAAAATTCTCACAGTGTTGCATACATGGAAAATTTATATTATTTAGATTAATATCTATTAAATCACATATATGGAAATTTCTAAAAATTATTTCTGGAAATCTGTTCATTCGTATGTTTTTATCAAAAATATCACATAAATATATATCTATATGATTCATTTTAAAATTAACATAGTTTCTTGGAAATATAGAAATTATTTCATTTGCAATAAAATTTTTTATGTAAAACTTAGTCTGTATTAGATTTAACAATTTAACTTGTTTTCTACTCCACCAGAAATCGTCGTGATTAACCAAACAACATATATCTATATCAGAATCATGTCCTAAGATTTTACCCTCTCGAAATGCTCCTAAAAGAGTGCCAGAGTCTAACCAGTATTTTTGACCATATACATCTAGTATATCGCACAATTCTCGTAAAATTTTAACTTCCTCTATTCTATCAGATACACTTACATCTAAAGGGTTTATTGGATACGCAAACATAATTACACCAACCACTTTTCTAGTTCTTTAATAAAAACTCCATAATCTTTTTTGTTTAAATCCCCTAAATGTCCTACTGAAAATATTTTTCCGACTTTTCCTCCCGTTGGTGTAAAATAGATATTTTTTTCAACCATGTCATTAAAAAACGTCATTATATCGGTCTTATCTGTATACAGAACGGAACAACACACAGATGGAGACTCCGCCGCCAATTTAACAGGTAACAATTTTATTTTGTCTCTAAAGTAGAAAGCCAATTTTTCAATTTTTTTAATGTGACTATCAACTCCAATTTGATCAACAGATTTTAACTTCAAATACATTTGGTTAATAACAACTAAATTTGTTGTAAATGGAAAATACATTGCATCATAGGGATTTAAGTAGTTTTTAAAATTATTATACATATTTTTACTAAAATATGATTTTCTAACAGCGTTCTTACTTAATACTATGATTGATATACCCGGATATAAACACAATCCTTTGTGACTAGATGTTACACTCGCATAAATATTCCATTTATCCATCATAGTTTTGTGGATTAAAAATCCAGTCATAGAATCTACTATGAGCTTTATTTTAAATTTTTTACACAATGTTCCAACGGATTCAACATCGTATAATTGACCACTTGAAGTTTCTACATGTTGCATTAATAAAAATTCAGGCCTAACAATGGATAATGTCTTTTCTAAATGTTTAAAATCTATATTTTTACCAAATCCACTTTCATAGTTTTGTACATCAACATTATGTATATTACATAAATCCACCCATCTTTTTCCAAATGTACCCCCATTTATCACAACAACTTTTTTGTTTGATTGTATTAAATTATCAATCAGTGATTCCATGCCTAAAGTTCCTGTGCCAGATAAAAAAATAACACGCCCACGTTCACAGTTATAAAATTTTAATATCAAACGTTCACACTCTTTAACCTTGTCGGATAATTGTTGAGTTCTAAAATAGATTGGTTGATTTACGGCTTCATTTCTAATATAAGATTCGTTATTAACCGTAGAAACATTGAAATTTAAAATCTTATTTTTCATATACCTGTTTATATAGTTGATCAACTGTAATTAATTGTAGATTATAAGTCTTTGAATACTCAACCAGTAATTTCCCAGTCGCCATTGAACCGTCATCGTTCATTATTTCACATATAAGAGAAATAGGTTTTTCATCTGCCAATCTCATCAATTCTAAAGAAGATTCAGTATGTCCTCTTCTTTCAATTAATAATCCATCTTTAGCTTTTAATGGAAACATATGACCAGGATAACTAAATAAACTTTCAGTAGAATTATCATCAATAAAATCTTCTATAGTCTTTAATTTATCATCTACGCTTACTCCTGTTTTTGTTCTTACACTATCGATTCCATAGGAAAATGCACATGCAAATTTTGAATTTTTAAAAGTTTGCATTGGTATTTTATATTTATCTATTATATTACCAAAACATGGCATACACAATAATCCTCTCGCATGTTTGATTGTAAAATTAACATTATACTTATTAGCTCTTTGTGCAGATATTACAATATCTCCTTCTGATTCTCTATCATCGTCATCCAATACTATTACCGGAATTCCATTTTTAATGTCACTAATAACTTTATCTATATTCATAATATTTTTATTTTCTCTATTATATAACTAGAAGATATATTCGGTGTATAATTTATATATATTACTTTAACATTATTATTTTTTGCCCAATTAATACTTTCAATTTCTACATTTTTCCAATCAGATCCAAGTGTAATTACATTAATATTATATTGTCTTATATATTTTAGTGGTAAATATTTTTCTGCTTTTACTGTAAAATCTACATATTTACATGAATTTATAATTTCAAATCTTTGTTCAAATGGTATTATAGGTTTTTTATTTTTATATGATAATGTAAATTCATCAGTATTTACACCAACTATAAGTTTATCACCATATAATTTAGATTGTTTTAAAAAATTTAAATGGCCAAAATGATATAAATCAAATACCCCACATGTAAATACAGTTTTCATAAAATTAATCTAAATATTGTTTTCCTACATTATCATCAATCTCCCACCATTCTTTGTTTAAGAAATTACATCTAGATTGTGGAATCATAAAATCATCACCGTATCTTATTTTTAAAAATTTAGGAACATCATTTGGACATTTAAAATAGAAATCTCCCAACCTTATTGATTCTAATTTCTCAATCTGACTTATATTTGTCTTACATTTATAGTTTTGATCTTTTGTCAAAAAATTAGAATATAAATAATTATCAACTCTATCAAAAAAATAAACATCGAGAAACAAAGGATCTATATCTCCTTGTTTTTTAAATTTAATTTGATAAATTTTATTGTCTATCCACTTTGCAATTGGTAATTTTTCAAATTTAGAATCCAATATAGCCTTTTCCAAAATACTTTTTATTTTATCAGAGTATTTAATTTCAACACCAATGTCCATATCATAATCATAACTAATTAATGTAGATCCTCTATAAGCACCTAATAATGTTCCATAGTCCAACCAATAGGGTATATCGTTTTTATCAAACTCATCCGTCACTAGTTTTAGACATTCAATTGAATATTTAATTTTTTCAGTTGTCATATTATTCAATCCCACTTTTATATTTTTTGTAACTTTCGTTTTTGTCTAACTCATACGATCTATAAGAGGATTGATAAAACATTTTATCCGTACATATATATGTACTAAAATTAGGACAAATTGTTTTTGATAAAAACCAATCCATTGGAACTGTACAAGTTTCTATTGAATCTAATAAAGATTGTACAACATGTTGTTTATATACTATGAAATGTGAACCAACAATTTCTTCACCAACGTTTAACTTATAATATACATCATTTTCATTTAATTTGAAATTTATAGGAGTATGTTCATGGTAACCAAGATTTAGTATATCCCAATCTACTGGCAATTTTTTAAATAGAATTGATAATTTATCAATATAATTATCTACAAAAAATACATCATCTTCAATTATACAAAAAGTATCAGATTTATTAAATTTTTCTTTTAAAAAAATTGATTCATTTGCACTTATTAAACTTTGTGCTCCTTCATTAACTAATGTCTTGTCATAATCCGGTTTAAAATACTTTTTCTTTGGTGATATTATTAATTCGTATTGAATATTTTCTTTATTTAAAAATGGAATCAATTCATTTAATCTATTTTGAGTTGGATATGATGATGTGACGTATATTTTCTCAAAAAACTGATTCAATATATTCAAGGTAATATAAATGGTTCATTTTTAATTTTATTAATAAATGTTTGTTTATCGATTTTGATGTTAACCGCACTACAATCGTTCAATCCGCTATATATGTTAATATTTGTATCGTCTACTACGACATTCATAGGAAATATGACTTCATATTTAATAGCTTCACATAATTCGGTTTTTCTCCAATTCCATAGATCATTCAATAATGTATTATCACTATATTCTCTATTAGCATCAAATAGTGGTTTGTATGTATATCCCAACGGAGATAAATCATCATTTAAACACAACAATCCGATAAAGTATTTAAAATGAAGACGACTAAACCACACATAGCTATGAAATAATAAATACTTAATACCATCTACTTCAAACACATTTGTACTCAAACCAGGATTACCATATTTTTCAATCCAAGGTTGTAGATTAATTTGTTTTCTATAAATAACATTTTCATTGTTATCCATAATTGTATATGGGTTTACATGATAGATTATCTTATCATTATAAAACTGCCAGTGTTTTTCAAAATGAGTATTTTGTGTTTTATAATGTGTAAACTCTTTTGTAGTTAAATTATACTTTTTATACTCAACGTTTATTATTTTTTCAATATCACTCTTATCTCGTTTACAACAACAAACACTTATCTCATTCTTATTTATAAATCTCGCATCCTCATAACTCCACAAAAAGTTGCCATCTATATGATGTTCTAATAAAATATTGTCTTGATCATCTATTATATCACTTACTAGTAGTTTATCCTCAAATTTAGACTCACGCCTGTATATAGTTCTGCCATTAAAATGGGATGGATTAAAGTAATTAGATGCCCCATCAAATTTTTTTAAAATTTCTATATCTAAATTGTTTAGATCAAATATCACAAATAATAACTTTTAATAAGTTCAATATGTTTAACGCACTCATTTTTATACGAATCATCAAGTTGGACTCCACATTTTAAACTTTCATTTAAATACTCTAAAAATATCAATGGATAGAATAAATTTTCAAGTGTGTTGTTTCTACACAAACTAAAATTGTGGGTAATTCCAGCATAATGATGAAACTCTATGTTCGATTCATTTAAAAAATAAAAATCATCAGTTAGATTTAATAGATCACTTGTAAATTTTCCAAAATGATCAACTAAAAAATTTTTCTCTATTATTTTATTTTTTATCATGGGAATTTTAAAATTTGAGTTGTCTAATTTAGTAATTTGATCGAATCGTCCATGTGAAAAATTTCTCTCAGTTTTTTTCAATAGTTCTTTTTTAACCATTAAAAAAGAAGGCCAAATTCTTAATGAGTTATCATAGTATGTTACAACATCATTATCTAAATTCATATTTAATAAAATATTTTCGTTTATTTTAAAATCTGGTTCGATGAAAAGTATTTTATTTGCATTAGAATTATCTATACCTTCATTTGTAGCCACATCTCTCCAATCCCCATGTTTATTTTCTGAATGTATAAATTTAACAAATGATAAATCATTTTTTATAAAATTTGAATAATTAAATTCAGTGGAACCTTTGGTAAATACATAAATTATTTCATTGAAATTGTAACGCACATTATGTAAAAATTTTCTGAAATTTGGGTAATCTACACTTTCAGGAGCCACTATGATTATATCGACGTCTCTCATATTTTATTAATTATTTTTTTGGTTAAATTTAGATCAAAGTAATTTTTATCATTTTCATCAAATAAATTTAGTATATCACATAAATTTTTTCTGTATCTCTCATAATAAAAACTCGTATTGTCTATTTTTTCTAAAAGGAGATTTAAGTATATAAACCTTCTTAAATATTCTAAGGTTGTATTTCTATCAGTGTTATATTGATTTATAAAATCAACCGCGTGTTTTTTATTTAAACAGTCGAATAAAAATAACGTATACGTTGAAGATAAACTGCCAATATGTAAGCTTCCGATTAGTTCAGTTTGATTTTGGTTAATAGAAAAATTTATATTATCGTCAATCGACGAATGATATGCATCTTTCACATAACATATATTGTTAGTTAAAGAATTAAGTTGTAAAGAAAAAAATACCATTGTATCAGCGTACATATTTTCTGTTGCAACATAATCTAATTCTTTTATTAATTCACCGGACTTAAATTGTTTTTCCGAAAAATTTAATTCGGTTTGATCAATTAAAGATTTTTTACATATAAAATTAGTTGGCCAAAATCCAATATCGGATCTATTATACTTTTTACCAAAAACTCGAATTAATTCAGACGAGCAACAATTTCGAGGTATGCCTATGATTTCACACTCTCCATTTTTAATTTTGTTGAAGTTGGTATTTAATAAACTTATATTTAATATGAAATCATCATCTTCCATTAAAAATATAATATCACCTTTAGCTTTTTCATATAAAAATTTTAATATTAGACCATGATTATTTATATTATGATTATAAAATATTTTTATTTTTTCACTTCTGAAACTTTCGTAGAATTTATTTAATTCTTCGTTTGTTTCTTTTGTAATTGGATACTCCGTAACTAAATGATTTACACAAATCAAACACTCATCTATTAGATGTTCATATTTTCTAAAATTAGATACCCAAGTTTCGAAAAGCAAAGGATCTCCTGGTGTAGGTAAAAGTAAACTTATCATATAATAGACAATATATTTTCTTTGTGTTTACAGATATTATCCCAAGATAAATTAAATGTCTCTGAAAAATTCTTTATTCCAAATAAATATTCTTCTTTTAATGAAATTAAATTTAAATGATTCCAAGATTCATATGTTGCTAGAAAATAACTCATTCTTCTTTCCCATTCAGGTTTAACACCTTCTTGAAAACAATCCGCAAACATAACTTCTAAAGGTGGGTACTTATGTATTGTTTCAAATATTGGCATTTTATTTTTTTTCCTAAGAGATCCATATAGTCCACAAATTCCCCCAACTGAACCTATATGTATCCAATTTTCATAGTTTTTGTGAAAATCCGGTTGATGTCTATGTTCACGCCAAGTAATGTCTAATATTTTTTTGCTATTTAATTTTAATAATATTGCAAATATATTTGTTATTTCATCTGAATACTGATTTTTAAGCTTGTAATTGTTTAAAAAAGTAAAAATTGTATTTTCTTCATAGTTTGCAGAAAATATTGCTATTTCTTTACCATCCGATCGAATTGTATTATGATTTAAATCGTAAAAAATATTATAAATGTCTTTTATTTTTTTAAATAAGTTTATATTAAAAAATAACATACTAGGAAAATAACCTTCCTCTATATTATAAATATTTTTTAATACCGTATATAAGTCTGTTGTAGCGTGTATTCTTTTACCTCCACCAATAACATCAAAATCATCCAATTCTAACTTTTTAAAATAATTGTCAATAAACCCAACTTTAAGAATAAAAATATCTTCTTCGAATAATAAAACATTTCCAGTTTTTATATTTGAAATCGCATTACTAATCGCTTGTGAATGTTTACCTAATGAATTTTGGTATTCAAATAAAAAAATTATTTTTTTATCATTACAAAAAATATTCTCAATGGATTTAACCATTTCAGGATCAAGATTACTTGTTATGCTTACATAAGCAACATCAATTTCCGCCGACCATTTTTTAAAATTTTCATACCATAGATTTATCGCAAAAGGATTTCCATCAGTAGTTATTATTACAGTTCTCATATAATTCATTATTTAAATATTTAATATACGACATACTATCATCTTTTTTTTGAAAAAGAGTTATACCTCTAGGTGTACTTAAAGAGAAAGTTTGCACATCTAAATCAGAAATATATTTACCGAGTTTTTCTCTGAAATCTCCGTACGGCCAATGTTTAAAGTGAGGTTGATCTGTATTAAATGAATTAAAACTTAAATGTTTGTGTAAATCGTGTATTATAACGATGCCTCCCGGTTTTAAGTTTTTATAGAATTTATCAAACTCGGAAAATCTTAATATGGGTTCCGAATCTAATAATATAAAATCAAACATATCATCTGTTTCATATTTTTCGGCATGTAATTCTACTTGTAATATTACATCAGTTAACTCCATATTTTTGTGTAATTCCTTAGCTTCTTTGTAATAAATTGGGTCTATTGTAGTAATTTTACCAATGTCATTATGTTTAAGAGCTAGTGCTATGTATGTACTAGAAACACCAAAATGGGTTCCCGTTTCTAACACTTTTTCTGGTTTTATCATTCTAACTAATCCATATAGAAACTCTCCAACTTCACATTCTACGCCACCCGTATTAAACATTTTATATAAAAAATTAGATGGTTCATTTTCTATATTTAGATCTCCTTTATTTTTAATGTATTCTGTAATAATCATATTAAATTTTCAATAAATTTTTTCACTTCGACGAATTCTTTATCAAAATCGACAACTTGATTATATTTGTTAATAACATTATTTTTATAATCATCATAATTATCTGCCATATATTTTAGTTTATAAACTATTTGATCAATTCCGTCATTTACATCGATAATTGTTTTATCTTTTTCGTATAAAAATGAAGCAGTGTTTCTGATAAATTTGCCATTCCAACAAACACGTGCAGTATTTAAATCTATAATCATAGGTTTACCACATGCAAATGAATTATGAATAACGTGGCCATATCCATCATCATTTTTAACATGAAAAATAAAACCAAATCGGTTTATAGCATCTGACATATCACGTTCTCTGTCGTCCATATTACCATCTCTATTTAAACAACCGTAGCATTTAAATTCCCAATCCGGCATTTTCTTTTCTAAATCTAAAATAATATTAAAATCTTCTTGCATTATATGTTTAAAATTTGCAACGGACTTAATATTACACAATTCTTTAGGTTTAAACATCTCTTGGTTAAATTCCTGTCTGTAAAATACTTTATGTATATCGTTACACTCAATGTAAGTAGGATAAGTAGAACTTAATAAATTTTTTGCGCCTGCTAATTCAACTAGAGCTGGCGTTATGTTGTTACCTGATTGTAAAATCAACTTTGTTTTTTTACTATACTTATCAATCATCTGTTTAAAGAATGTATAATTTTCATACAGAGTACACACGATAATATCAATGTCCATATTTATAAATTCTTCATGAGTAATTGGTAAAAACATATTCGTATGCAAAGACACATCCATAAACTTTCCATCACCTAACCAAGAAAATAACATTTGATCTGCGGTCTCCCTATTTGGATACGCGGAATACAAACCATCTTTGTCTAACCAATCGAATCCGGTTGGCACAAATACATTAAAATTAAACCTCTTTTTAAAGAGATAATAGAAACTTCTCAATAAAGCTCCGTGATGATGATCGACTAATACATTCATTATATTAATATTTTTTTGTCAATAAAGATTTTTCATTTATAAGTATCAACTTTTTCACGTTTATTTATAAATTATTCAAAAATTCTTTCCATAAATGCCCATTTTCTTCCACTGAAAATAATTTTGTTGCCAGATTGATTTGTTTTAAGGAAATGTCGTTCATTTTTTGTTCATCTGATAGTAACTCTTCAAATTTTGAAAGGATTTCACTGTGAGAATCATAATAAAATCCACCAATTTGATCTAAAATATCAGGAACTTCAAATGGAAAATTAACATTATTTTGATTACATAATTGTCGTCCGACAGATACAATTGGAATCCCAGACATTAGAGATTCAACAAAATTTAAAGTATACTGTGCCGGAAATGTTCCTGTATATAAATAACACCCATTTATTGATAATTCTTCTATTTGTTGTTGATATGATATCTTTCCACCAAAAAAATCGTAATTTTCATTGCTAGGTCCAAATAATTTAAAATTTAAATAACGTGAAACATATTCAATCACATCAGAATTACACGCGTTTCCACGTTCTTTAATATTTTGTCCAAATGATATTACATTCTTATTCAAAACATTTCTTTGTTTAAAATCCGATTTATATTTTAAAAATCTCAACACAATATCTTCGCCTGCATAATTAGGCAATTCTCTTTCTTTGGGAGAATATCTTATAATTTTTATACCTTTATTACGATACTCTTGTATATTTTTTTCATTTATCTTTAAATTTTGACCAATCGTTCTTAAAATAACAATTTTATTTTTTAAAACTTCCCAATTTTTCTCTATCCAGTCTATTTTGTGCATTACTATTATAACATCGTAATCGTCAACAACTTCTTTAGTAAGCGTATTTGAACAAAATTCGGGGGAAATTCCTTTCGTCAAATTTTGTTGAAATAAATCATGTATTTTGTTGGTTCTTTCTATATTCGTAGAAATATTAAGAGGAGGTCTTATATCTGAATGAGGAAGTTTTGGATCTATGTAAGATCCAATTGATGTAACATCATATCCTAAATCATTTAGTATTCTCAATTCATCATATTCTAAAACTGCATGACAAGACATGTATAAAATTTTCATACCTTAAAAAATAATCTCCCCATCAACATAAATGTTTGATATTCTGATTCCCAATTTACGGTCATCCGAATCGGGAGTGAATGTATTTAATAATTTGAATTCAAATTGGTTTTTTGTATCAAGATTTAATCTTATAATATTAATACAATCTTTTTGAATTTCCATTTCTTC
>Ga0209596_1000504_pt1 | contig 35806 bp, 28 predicted proteins | sample M_130807_MF_Meta_FD_187314 | JGI IMG/M metagenome (GOLD analysis project Ga0209596, IMG submission 187314) | Freshwater microbial communities from Lake Montjoie, Canada to study carbon cycling - M_130807_MF_MetaG (SPAdes) (version 2) | ecosystem: Environmental > Aquatic > Freshwater > Lake... | reverse complement strand
AAAATATGAAAATGCACTAATAATAAACGTGCATGTAATGTCTCATTCCTGTTTGCGGGATTGGACGCCTGCGGTTGCCGTAATGCCCCCAATTGCCATCGCCGTTTCCTGACGCGCAGGCTGAACTTCTCACTTGCTTTGTCGCACTTGGCAGATTGTGATGCAGAAACGACCGCCGGCCCGAGGACCATTGACGTACCATTCCGCTTCACCCCGGCAACTGACCGGGACCGGAGCGTGACACCCGTGCAGTACCGCCTCGACCCCATGCAGCTGCGGGATATCCCGGCGGTCATCGAGGTGGAACGCTCATCTTTCTCGGTGCCTTGGCCAGCAGGTGCGTATCGCCGGGAACTTGAAGACAACGTCCTCGCGCGGTACCTCGTTCTGCGGGGAATTCCGTCCATCGATCAAGGGTCCCCCGATGTCGAAGGGTCAAGCGCGCGCCCCTTCCCGTTCTCGCTGTTTGGGCGTCCCGCGCCCGTCAAGGTTGAGCCAGAAATGATGGGGTACGCCGGGTTGTGGCTGATGATCGATGAGGCGCACGTCACCTCTGTCGCAGTTCGTCCGAGTTACCGGGGGCGGGGTCTCGGACGTCTCCTGATGTGGGGGATGTTTGAGATCGCAAGCAACCTCGGTGCGAGATGGGTGACCCTTGAGGTGCGAATGTCGAACACCGTCGCGCGCCGAATGTACGAGGGACTCGGGTTCAAGGATGCAGGGGTGCGGCCCCGGTACTACACGGACAACAATGAGGACGCGCTCATCATGTGGAGCGAGGACCTTCAAACGGAGGCATTTCAGGATCGCATGGACGCGCTGAAAGCCGATCTCGACCGCCGGTTCACGTGGCAGAGTTCGGGATGAACCCTCTGGCCGTAGTGGCAGGCGTCCTGGTCGATACTCGGGGATGGCGTGCCTGATCTCCGATGAACGAATGGAGTCTCCGACTCTCGGTCTTCCCAGACTGAAAATCGCTTCTCTGCCAAAAGGCTTCCAGCATTGACGACGATCCTCGCAATCGAGACCAGTTGTGACGAGACCGCCGCTGCCGTCGTTGAGGATGGGATGACGGTGCGGAGCTCGATCGTTGTCAGCCAGGAGGCATTGCACCGGCGGTGGGGAGGCGTGGTGCCTGAGTTGGCATCGCGTGAGCACTCGCTGCACATCGCGCCGGCGGTGCGCCAGGCACTCGAGGTTGCGGGGACCTCGTGGTCGGAGATCGATGCCGTTGCCGTGACCCACGGACCCGGACTGGCCGGGGCGCTCGTCGTGGGTGTGAACTTCGCCAAGGCTGTAGCGGTCGCGCGTTCGGTGCCCCTCGTTCCGGTGAACCACCTGGAGGGCCACCTGTATGCCAACTGGCTCGACGTCCCCGGCGCGCTCGTGACCGGTGCGGACCATCGAGGGCCTGAGTTCCCGGTTCTCTGCCTCGTCGTTTCAGGTGGACATACGGAACTGGTTGTCGTCCGCGGGCATGGCGACCTTTCGGTTGTCGGGCGAACGAGGGATGACGCCGCCGGCGAGGCATTTGACAAGGTTGCCCGGATCCTTGGACTTGGGTATCCGGGCGGTCCAGCAATCCAAGCCGCTGCAATGCTGGCGCCCGGCGAGGCGGCTGCGGACGCAGCGGATGCGTTGACCCGCCCTTGGATGCGAGGCACTCTTGACTTCAGCTTCAGCGGTTTGAAGACGGCGATGCTCCGTCAGGTTGAAGGCGATGCCTCAAACGGCGGGCGCCCAGTGGGCAACCCATCGAGGATGGCGGGCGTGGCGAAGTCTGTCGTTGGCCAATTTGGTGAAATTCCAGAACGCACGGCGCGTCTGGCACGGGCGTTCCAGGAGGCGGTCGTCGATGTGCTTGTCTCGAAGACGTGCGACGCGGCTGAACGCTTCGGTGCAAGGGAAGTGGTGATCGCCGGGGGTGTTGCCGCGAATCTCCGGCTCCGTGAAGCCTTGGTCGCCCGGTCAAAGGTGCCTGTGCGGGTACCGCCGCTGGTCTATTGCACCGACAATGCGGCCATGATTGGCGCGGCCGGATATTTTCGTCTTCAACTTGGACACGTTGCCGGGACGTCCCTCGATATTCGGCCGGGACTACGGCTTGACGACCCTAACGGGATGTAGTGTTTCGGCAGCTCACTTGGGAGTGCGTTCCAGTAGGCGGTCAAGCCGTGTCCGCATCGCCCGGGGCTTCAGGCCACCTATCGCGAAGTCCTTCAGGTGCCCATCTGGCCCGATGAAGAAGTGGGTTGGCATGCCCGAAACGCGGTAATTCTCGGTGATTCGGTATTCCTGATCAACGATGACCGGCAAATTGATTTTGGTGGTCTCCACATACTTGCGCACCACTTCAGCCTCTTCACCGATGCTGATCAGGATGATTGCGAGACCCGTGTTCGCGGCGGTCTCCGAGGCGGTGACGTATTCCCGAGACACCGCTGCGATGTCTGGCAGTTCAGCCCGGCAAGGCGGGCACCACGAGGCCCAGACATTGATCCAGACCGGACGTCCACGGTAGTCGGATAGTTTGATCGTCGATCCGTCAAGGGATGGAAGGGCGAAATCTGGCGCCGTGGACCCCGCGGCGAGTGCCTTGCCTCCGCGTCCGGCGAACGTGATTGGCACCGGCGCATCGATGTCTTCGGCACGCGACGCCATGACGGCCGCGTAGCCGGCCGTGCCCACGATTGTCAGGACAGAGATCCCGCCAAGGACGGCGCGTCGCGTTCGCAACCCGTCGACCGGTTTGGGATCAGAGTCCCGAGTAGGTGTGGAGTCCGCCAAGGAAGTAGTTGCCATAGAACGTAAACATGACTGCGCCAAACCCCAAGATAAGCAGGGAAGCTGCGCGTACGCCACGCCAGTGACGTTGGGCACGGGCATGAAGGTACACGCCGTAAATGAGCCAGGTGAAGAGTGCTGCGGTCTCCTTCGGATCCCAACTCCAGTACGCGCCCCATGCAACGTTGGCCCAGAGTGCGCCCAGGATCAAAAGCATTGCCTGGGCGGGAAACCCGATCATGACAGCCTTGTGGCCGATTTCGTCCAGGACCTCTGGGGCGGGCAGGAAACTGATCGTGCCTTTCCGGTTGATGAGATAGAGGACCCCGGCAGCGAAGCCACAGGCGAACGTCCCGTACGAGATGATCGCCATCGCGACGTGTGTGGTGAGCATGGCGTTGTTCTGCAAAGCCGAAATGAGTGGGTCGATTCGGGAAGGCAGGGTGCTGGCATATGCCAGCATGCCGAACGCAATCGTGACCGCGATGAACCCAAGGCTCCTCAGTCTGAACCTGTGCTCAAGATAGAGGTAACTGGCAATGGTTCCCCAAGCGAAACTGAGTGAGAACTCGAACTGGTTCGAGTAGGGCGCGTGCCCGGACGCAAACCATCGCAACCCGAGGGACGTGGTCAGGAGCAAGGCCCCATTGACGGTAAAGAATGTTCCGTAGCGCCCAGCACCGCGTCGCTGTCCGATCGTGTACCAGAGGTACGCAAGCAGGGCAACGCCCAGGGTGATGAACGAGGCAGTGAAGGTGTAGTACGACGCCTTTGCCATTGCTGCCTCACCTCACTGTCTGATCGGGTATCCGGGCCAGCAAGATTAGTGGCTACCGGGAAGCTCACAAGCAAGTGTAGGGGTTTGGAAAACCCGATCCTGAGACGTGCCGACGTTGGATTGCAGTTGTACGGGAAATGTACGCAGGTTCACGACCCGGCCTCAATCCGGTCTCCCATGGCACTGGGTTGCACGGATGCGACGACCTTGCCGCCACCTTTCTTCGCAAGGTGTTCACCCAACCCAGCGAATTCGTGGGCGAACAGGACTTCGTTCACGTGCGCTGAAGCAAGCGTCACCACCGACCCCCCATCGGGTGAGGTTTCGATCCGCGCCCAAATGCGGCGCAGTGGGAGGTAGAAGACCGCCATCGACCCCATCACCATGAGGGCGGCGCCAATCCAGATGACGTTTACCACTGGGTTATCTACGACTTGCAGTCCTGAGAACTGGGTCTCACGGACAAACTCAAAGGTGAAACCCACGATCTCGCGTTTTTCACCCTGCGCAAGGGTCTCAACCGCGACGGGACGAGGCTGCCTCGGGGCGAAGATTTCCAACCGGACACTTCCCGCAGGGATCACCGGGTCGGGGGCTTGCAGGGCGGCAGACGGGACGAGGACGAAAACGGCAAATTGGCGGTTTCCCAGGACGAAGTTCCCGCCGTTTCTTGTCACGCCATCGCCGTCATATTTGAACCCAAGGGCGGTGCTGTCGTCATAGACGATTGCTCCCTCGCCATTGCGCACCCGCATTGCGACTGCGGGGCCAAAGAATGCCTGATGGAAGCGGACGGTTCCGACGTCCAAGGGCTCGTTCACGCGGATTGTGCCTCGGGCGGCTTCTTTACCGTCCTTGAGGACCACTACCTCGGACCGGAAGTCGGACGCGGTCCCATTTGGGAAATATTCTTCAACGAACGCCTCGTTTCTCAACACGAGGCCGGTGTCGTGGCCAACCGCTCGGGTGGTGCCTTCAGGAACCATGAAGGCGTCTTCACGCCATCCTGTCACGTTCCCCAGCACCCCGGCACCGAGGATGATGATGAGCCCGAGGTGGTTCGCAAAGGTGCCGTACTTCCCGTACCGGTTCCGATCAGCGTAGATCGCGAGAGCTGAGCCGTCATCCCAAGCGATCGTGCGGTAACCCTTCCGGCCCAAGTCCGTCGCAAGCTGTGGGCGGATGCCGTCCGGCGGGACAGGGAAGGACACTGTTACTCGTAACGGTGCCCTGCTGAAAAACCGTGTCGGCACCTTGACGGGAGGTCGCCGGACGACGGCAATGATTCCGGGTGTCCGCGACGCCACGTTGACCATGATGGAGAGCGACAGGAGGGCCAGCAGACCGCGGAACCAGAGGCTCTGGAACACGCGGTAGAGCTCCAATGCCTCGAATATGGATGACCAAGGTTCGCCGTACCGCCCGCGCGGCCCCAGGATCCATGCAGCGAACAGTTCTGGGGACGCTTGAACGTCCCCGGGTGCCTGCATGATGACTGTGCCAAGGAACACGCTCGTTGCGGTGAGGGCGATCAGGACCACCCCAAACCGGATCGAACCCAGAACATTCCAAATCTGATCGAACCAGTCGCGCCGAGGGGTGGCCGCGCCGCGTGCAGGTGACGTGACCTCATCCTTCGGGGTCGCAGCGAGCAGTTCAGGACCCGGGTCGGCCCGTTCTTCCGGCGTGAGGGTTCCCGTCGCGGTCATCTCGGTATCCGTACCTAGTCTACCGATGAGATGGTCTTGCTCGGATAGCCCGCGGGACGATTAGCAGTCTTCCGCGGAGACTGCTAGACTTGTGATGCCAACGTTCCGCACAGGCGATGTCGTTCGGATGCGCCAATTCGATCACACTTGATGATTGGCTTGGAGTGTCCGCCGGTGATTGCCTGAGCCTTGCCCGATTCCGTGGTCGCGACGATACGTGAGTATCCGCGACTGCGAACGATTCCGATGCGAGCCGGGTGACCCGGCGTGACCGATTAGGGAGGTCAGACCACATGTCTACGGCAACCGCGACTCGGCTTAAGCCACTGGGTGACAAAGTGGTAGTGCGGCCGACGCAGCGTGAAGAAACGACCAAGAGCGGAATCGTCCTGCCGGACACCGCCAAAGAGAAGCCCCAGGAGGGCGTGATCATCGCTGTTGGCACCGGACGGGTGCTTGACAACGGTGAGCGCATCGCCCTCGAGGTCCACGAAGGCCAGAAGGTTCTCTACGCGAAGTACGCCGGTACCGAGATCAAGCTCGACGGAGAGGAACTTTTGATCCTTTCCGAGAAGGACGTGCTCGCCGTCGTCGAGGACTGATCCTCGGTGATGCGGTGAACTCCGGTTTGACGGAAAACCGCAGTACACATCTGGCGGGGGCGCTCATGGGCGTCCCCGCCATTTTTTTGCAACGGCCAAATCAGTCTGGGGTATGAGCCTCGAGTTCGAGGTCCGCGTCGACCATCAGGTTGACAAGCCCCTCGAAGGTGACCTTGGGTTCCCATCCCAGCTTTTCCTTTGCCTTTGTCGGGTCTCCAATCAGAAGATCGACCTCGGCGGGACGCAGGAGTGCTGGGTCAATCACGATGTAATCGCGCCAGTTGTTGATCCCGACCCGCCGGAAGGCGAGTTCAACAAGCTCGGACACGGTGTGTGTTTCGCCGGTAGCGATTACGTAGTCGTCCGGAGTGGGTTGTTGAAGCATCATCCACATCGCCCGCACGTAATCCCCAGCAAATCCCCAGTCGCGACGGGCATCAAGGTTGCCTAGCCGGATTTCGTGTTGCTTTCCCAATTTGATCCGCGCCACGGCGCGAGCGATCTTTCGTGGGGCGAACTCCAGACCACGGCGCGGGGACTCGTGGTTGAACAGGATCCCGGAACACGCGTACATGTTGTACGACTCGCGGTAATTGACGGTGATCCAGTGCCCATACACCTTCGCGACGCCGTACGGGCTGCGTGGATAGAAGGGTGTCCGTTCAGTCTGCGGGACTTCCATGACCTTCCCAAACATCTCCGACGACGATGCCTGATAGAAACGGATCGGATGGTCGGCCACCCGGACGGCTTCCAGCATCTTGGTCACGCCCAGGGCGGTGAACTCCCCGGTAAGTACAGGCTGGCCCCACGAGGTAGGCACGAACGATTGAGCGGCGAGGTTGTAGACCTCATCTGGTCGCGCGTGCTGGATCGCCTTGATGAGGGAGAGTTGGTCGAGGAGGTCGCCATCTAGCAGCTCGACGTGGTTGATGAGATGGCGGATTCGCTGGTCGGTCACGACGCTTGACCGTCTAATGAGCCCGAAGACTTCGTAGCCCTTCTCGAGAAGGAGCTCGGCCAGGTAGCTGCCGTCCTGGCCGGTGATGCCGGTAACGAGTGCGCGAGGCATTGCAGGGTTCCTCCTTGGCGATGCCCTTGCCGGAGCACTTTCCGGAAGAGGCGCGGTTGGTGTCGTTCGTAACGTCCCGGCGTGGGTCACGGTACATTCAAGTTGACTGCAAAGAAAACCTGGTGCAAGAATATTGCTTAGCAATCAACATGACGGAACGCGATCTGAGCAAGCGACAATTCCCAACACGGCCGTCACGACTGGTCGTTCCGCGAGGGAGGGTGGAGAGACCCACACGCGTGGTGCGACAAGGATTTGATCCGGGGTTGGTTGGCGATGCCGTGCGCGAGGCTCGCACGTCGCGACGGCCAAGCCTGACCCTTGCTTCCCTTGCGTCGGCCGTCGGATGCTCGGTTGCGCTGCTGAGCAAGGTAGAAAACGGGGTCGTGGTTCCCTCATTGCCGATGCTTTCGGCGATTGCGTACGCGCTCGCCGTGCCAGTTGGGTCATTGATCAATGGCTCATCCGTTAACGCCCCGGCCGGCCGGCTTGAAGCGCAAGTCCAGCAAGTCCATGCCTCCCGACTGCTAGGCTGGCGCCCGGACCTCGGGCCATTGGTTGATGCCGAGCGAGTTGGAATCGTTGGTGTCGAGCTGCGCGCCCGCGTTCTGGCGCTCCTTGCTGCGTTCGATCCGGATGCCGTGTCCGGAGGCTCCCGCATTGCCGACGCGATCGCCTTGGTCACCCCGGGAACGATCGGCGCGAATCCCGTTTCGCGAGCGCCGGATGTACGCGCCGAGGTGCTGATGACTGCTGGGGAAATGGCATTCGCGCGGAGCGATGTGGCCGAGGCAACGACGCTCTGGGGGCGGGGTCTTGCTTGCGCGACTGGCCCTGGCATGTGGCAAACGATGGTTCGAGCTCGCCTCTCATTGAACCTCGCACGAATCAACGAGGGCTCGGGCACGTCAATCGCCGCCCTTTCGTTGGCACGGGAGTCCCTTGAACTCGTTTCGGATCCGGCAATGATTGCGCGACGCGAAGCAAATCTCGATGGCGATGGCCCCGCGACCGGGACCGTTCTCGCGCTTGCGATCGTGGCGACCGCTCGGGGGCTGCTCGCCGAGGTCGTCGGGCGGATTGCGGTCTCATCGGTGAAGCGCGATGCCCGCAGTGATCACGTGGTCCGACCGGATGTTTCGCATAGCCGCCACTTGCGCTAGCTTCATGCGAGTGAGGGACACGGCCGCGCCTTCGTTGCTCTCTATTGATAGTGGAGCGATCAGGACGCGAGGAGCGGTTTGTCAGGACGTGGCCGTCGGTCGCAAAGGCGGTGGTTCATCGTCAAGGCCGATTGCTGTCCGGGTGACTTCGACCACTTGCAGGTCGAGTGAGGCAGCAATGTCATCGGGTCGGCCGGCGCCCGTTGCATCGTGTCGCACCACTAACCATAGGCGCGCGACTGACCCCAATGAGTGCCCATCGTCTTCCGTAGGTGAAGTCGCGTCCCACATCCACGATGCATTGATGATGAATGGCCGGATGTCGACGTTGCTGGACTTTCCCTCGCGTGTGCGCGTGACAAATGCACGGGGGCTGTCCAGAAGTGCTCTCAGCCGTGTGTCCAGTTCGTCGGGTGGTGGCATTGAAGTGGCTGGGGTCAACGGTGCAAGCCACTCAGCTGAAGGCCGCAACGGTTCATCATTGGTCGGTCCGTACGGGTTCGGCACCAGTTGCGCACCTGTCTGGGTGGATGTCGCCGTGACCCGTTCCTCCGGGAACGACCCGTCGTCGTTTGGAGTACGGTCCGACGCTAGGCCTGGTTCGCTTCCCCGCCGATCGTTCGCGGTTCCGGACCGTGGTGGTGAGGCAATAACCGCAGGGTCCGGTACGCGACGCGCCCACCTCGTGCCGGACTCGCTGGCCGGCGATGACTCGGTCTCCGTTGGATTGGACAGCGCAATGACGAAGGACGCCCACTTCATGACCGCAGTCATCGAAGGCGCCTCTAGGTCGACCAGACATGCATCGCAAATGTCACAACCCGGGGGCAACTGTGTGCTGAGCGCCGTGGCGACGTCATGAGGAGAAATATGTTCCGAAAGGTGGATATCGACCCGTTCGCGAAGTCCAACAGCGCCAAGTGAAAGTGGCGCCGCAAATGCGATTCTCGGGCGAGGTGTGAAACCCTGCGTGTACGCGACTGGCAATCGGGCGCGCCGCACCGCTCGTTCCCAAACCCGCGCGAGGTCAAGATGCCCGATAAACCTGAGGGGCCCGAGTTTGGTGAACGTCAGCCGGACCCGCGCCACGGCCGGGCGCATTGTCCGTTCGGTTACAAGTCGTCCGGTCGGGATTCCGTCCGGGTGCTCTTCGATGGTCGGCAGGTCGATTGCGCCGGCAGGGTCTTCGGGGTTGGAGGTCATTGTTGAAGGTCATACCATGCCTGCGGATATCGTCACGCCGTAGGCACCGGCACGTTTCTCTCTATGCGGCACCGTTGGGAAGCGATCAAGGGACGCATGGCGGAAGGTGGCGCCCGGCCTCGAAAGTTCGAAATGGCGTGCCAGTTCTTTGGATCAGGGAGACCGGGGCACGTTTGATGGGCAGAAGGCGAGCACCTTGGCACGAATGCTGATCCGTCGCCGGTCGTTTCGGGAACAGGCGCCTGGCCCGCGGACACTTCTGATCGTCCTGCTGTCTGGGCTTCTGTTGCTCGGCGGGTGCGGCATCGGTGTTGCCGGTGGGGCAAGGCTCGCCTACACCGCGGTCATGCGTGACCTGCCAAAGGCAGCCGACCTGAAATCCCGGCCGATGGCCCAGGTCACGAGTCTTTATGACCGCACCGGGACTCAACTGCTTTACGAGTTCTATGAGGAACGCCGGTTCTGGGTCGACCTTCGGGATGTCAGCCCGGTCATGATCAGGGCCACCCTTGCGGCTGAGGATGTCAGCTTCTACACCCATCCCGGGTACAGCGTCCGCGGGATCATCAGGGCAGTGGTGAACGATCTGACCCGTCGGCGAAGCGGAACGCAGGGCGGATCAACCATCACGCAACAGCTGGTGAAGCGGCTCTTGCTCTCCAGTGAACAGACCTACATCCGCAAGATGCGTGAGTTGGTGCTTGCGGTCGAGGTTGAAAAGGCCTACTCGAAAGATGAGGTACTTGAGCTCTACCTCAACCAGGTCTTTTACGGGAACCAGTCGTACGGAATCGAGGCAGCCGCGCTGTCGTACTTCGACAAGCATGCCAGCGATCTCAACCTCGCCGAGGCGACCATCCTTGCCGGTCTGGTTCAAGCCCCTTCCGACTACGATCCCGTCATCAACCCCAAGGCGGCGCTAGACCGTCAGGATGACGTCCTCTCCGTGATGGTGCGGTACCAGATGGTGACGCAAGCGGAGGCCGATGCGGCTCGGCTCGAAGCGGAGGCATTTACCTATAAGCAGTTGCGAACCGACATCAAGGTTCCTCATTTCGCCTTCTATGCGCGCGAGCAGCTCTCACGGAGGGTCGACCCGGAGGCACTGCGCGGAGGATTATCGGTCATCACGACGATCGACCTCGCGCAGCAACAGATGGCACAGGACATCGTGACGAAGCGGGTCGCCGGACTGAAGTCTCAGCGGGTCAACAACGGAGCACTCGCGGCAATCAATCCGCGTACCGGCGAAATCCTCGCGATGGTCGGTAGTGTCGACTTCAAGAATGCCGAAATTGACGGGCAGGTCAACGTGGCGACTTCCCTGCGACAGCCGGGGTCCTCTTTCAAGCCCCTGGCGTTCGCGGCGCTCTTCGCAACGCGGAAGTATCTCCCGGCGACGACGGTGATTGACGAGGCGATCACCCGACCCGACGCCAGTGCACCCTCCGGCATCTACCGTCCGGTCAATTACGACGGGAAATTCCACGGAACCGTCACCCTGAGGTCGGCACTTGCCAACTCGTACAACATCCCGGCATTGCTCGTGCAGGAGACGATTGGCACCAAGGAGCTGGTTCGGTTTGCGCGGGCCCTGGGGATCGTGACCCCGCTGCCAGAGGTGGAGAGCCTGACCCTTGGGGCTGGCACGGTGCGCCTCCTCGACATGGTGGGGGCTTACGCTGCTTTCGCCAACGACGGGATCCGCGTCGATCCGACACCGTTCCTGCGGATCTCGAGCAAGTCTGGAACCGTGATCTGGGACGCCACTGAGGTGCGGGGGGAGCGGGTCTTGCCGTCAGAAGCGGCGTACATGGTCACATCGGTCCTGTCGGAAAATCGGGCACGGTACCCGATGTTCGGTACCGTTCTGGACCTTGCGGGGGGTCGGATTGCGGCCGTGAAAACCGGGACAACCAACGACTACAAGGACTCGCTGACGATCGGGTACACCCCCAGCCTGGTTGTCGGTGTGTGGGTTGGAAATACCGACTCGAAGCCGATGATGCAGGTTGCGGGCAGCCTTGGTGCGGGCGGAATCTGGAAAGAGTTCATGGACACGTGGCTCAAGGGTCAGCCGCAAGAGACGTTCCCGATGCCTGCCACGGTCAGGACGGGAATGGTGTGTGGCGTTCCGGAGCTTCTTTACGTCGGTGCGCCTCCACCACAGTGTGGGATTGCCGGCGCCGGGCCGGTTCGTACGCCCCGTCCGACGCCTGACCTTCCTCCGGCGTGACCGCTCGGGCGTCCGGTTCCCTCGTCTTAAGGGATAGCCGTGACAATGCGACATGTCGCTTCCTTGACAACAAGGCACTCAAGTATTATGCTGTTTGCAGTACCAGCGTGGTCGTGACCGGCCAGCGCCCGAGGTGAAAGATTGTCTGACTTGGTGACCCCGGAACGTGCCAAACCGCGGCGTCGCCGTGGGTCCCGTGATCTTCCTGCATCCCTGCCGGTCCTGCCACTGATCAACACGGTCGTCTTCCCGAGAATGACAGTGCCGCTCCTTGTCGAGATGCCTGCCTCGATCAGCGCGGTCCTGTCGGCGAATACCGACCGTCCGGTCGTGATGCTTGTCGCGCAGAGACGCGAGGACTTGGGATTGGTGAATCCTGATGATCTCTATCAGGTTGGCACGGTTGCCCAGGTGGTGCAGTCCATCCGAGTACCAAGTGGTGGTCTGCAGGTGGTGGTGCAGGGCCTGACGCGGGCCAAGGTGATCGTGTGCACAAGTGTCGACTACGCGACTGGCGAGCCGCGAGCTGCGGAATTACCCGTTGCCGAAAGTGCCGAACCGGCAAGCGCGCCTGTGGAAGCGGAAGGTGACGGAGGGTCCGATCGTGACGGGGCCGGTGACGAATCGGTGGCGCCTACGACCGGACCGGGACCGACATTCCTGAGAACGACCTACGAAGCGCTTTCAGAAGGCGAAACCCGCACGCTTACCACCGAGGCGCTGATGCGGTCGGTGATGAACCAGCTCGAGCAACTCATCGAAAAGGGTCGTTCGGGCCATCCGGAAGTTCTCACGACGGCGCGAAGCACTGAGGAACCTGGCTGGTTGGCGGACATCGCGGCGTTTGCACCCGACCTGACGGTTGCGCAACGCCAACAGCTTCTCGAGATCACCGATCCCACAGACCGCTTGCGCGCCGTTTCTGGGTTCCTTTCGCATCACCTGGACATCGTCGATCTCAAGAACAAGATCCAGGGCGAGATCCACAAGGGCATGGAGAAAACCCAGAGGGAATATTTCCTCCGCGAACAGATCAAGGCCATCCACCGGGAACTTGGTGATGGCGATCCCCAGCAGACGGAGATCGAGGGCCTGCGTCAGCGAGTTGTCCAGGCCGGAATGCCTGAAGCAGTCCGCGAAAGAGCCACACGAGAGATCGACCGGTTGCCGATGATCCCGCCCGGGTCGCCCGAAACGGGGATCGTCCGCACCTATGTTGACTGGCTTGTAAGCCTGCCGTGGTCCAAGGAGACGCCCGACTCGCTCCATCTCCGCGATGCCGAACGGATCCTTGATGAGGATCACTTCGGTCTCGAGAAGGTGAAGGAGCGGATCATCGAGTTCCTCGCGGTTCGACGGCTCTCAGGGAAGTTGCGTAGCCCGATCCTTTGCCTTGCCGGCCCTCCGGGCGTCGGGAAGACCAGTCTGGGACGGAGCATCGCGCGCGCCATGGGCCGGACGTTTGTCCGGATCAGTCTCGGTGGCGTGCGGGACGAAGCGGAAATCCGCGGGCATCGGCGGACATATGTTGGCGCGATGCCAGGGCGAATCCTTCGCGGGATGCGCGATGCGGGAGCCCGCAATCCGATCTTCATGCTTGATGAGATTGACAAGATCGGTCGCGACTTCCGGGGTGATCCGTCCAGCGCGTTACTCGAGGTGCTTGACCCGGAACAGAATGCCACCTTCTCAGATCATTACCTCGAGGCGCCCTTTGATCTGTCACGTGTGCTTTTCATCACGACCGCGAACCTGCTGGACCCAATCCCGCCGGCCCTACGGGACCGCATGGAGGTGATCTCCATTCCCGGATATACCGAAGAGGAGAAGGTCCAGATTGCCTCCCGTTTCGTGGTTCCGCGTCAGCTGGAGCAGCATGGCGTCACGACTTCGCACGTGCAGATCGATGATGAGGCACTGCGCCTGATCATCAGGGGGCACACCCGTGAGGCCGGCGTGCGCAATCTTGATCGACAGATCGCACAGGTTTGCCGCAAGGTGGCGCGTACTGTCGCAGAGGCGTCAGATGATGAGGCAGCGCAGGCCGTAAAGGTTCATGTGACCGCCGAAACCATTGACGGGTTCCTCGGGTCGGTCCGGTTCGAGACCGGTGAGGGCGCGCGTCGCGATGAAGCCGGGGTGGCGTATGGCCTTGCGGTGACCGAGACGGGGGGCGACCTCATTGAAGTTGAGGCGACGTGGATTCCGGGACGGACCGATGCCCAAGCGCCCCTGGTGTTGACCGGCCAGCTTGGGGACGTCATGCAGGAATCGGTGCGTGCGGCATTCAGTTACGTGCGTGGACGGGCCGCTGACTTCGGCGTCACGCCCAATTTCTTTGAGACGCACGGCGTGCACGTGCATGTGCCTGCCGGGGCGCAGCCAAAGGACGGACCGTCCGCGGGCATCACGATGACCACCGCGATTGCTTCGGCCCTTTCAGGTCGGGCTGTCCGGTCCGATGTCGCGATGACCGGGGAAGTCACATTGCGGGGCAAGGTACTGGCAATCGGTGGCGTCAAGCAGAAGGCGCTGGCGGCGCATCGCGCCGGGATGAAGGTGCTGATCTTGCCCGCTGAGAACCGCAAGGATCTGCCGGACATCCCGCCGGATATCCGGAAGGCGCTGCGAATCGTATGGGTCGAGGAGGTAGATGAAGTGTTGCGACTGGCATTGCGTCCGACACCGAAGGGTTCGGCACGCATTCCGGCCCCACCATCCACAACATAGGGAAGCCTGTCTAGGTTTCCGCAACCGCCCCGATGGGGCGTGAACACACAGGAATTGACGCGTGGTGCCAACCACCAACGCGTACGAACCCGATCACGTCGGAGGGAAAACAATCATGGCAAAGGTAGTAGGCATCGATCTCGGGACCACCAATTCGGTCATCGCGGTCATGGAGGCTGGTGACCCGGTCGTCATCCCCAATGCGGAAGGTGGGCGGCTGACGCCGTCCGTGGTCGCATTCACCAAGACTGGTGAGCGCTTGGTCGGGCAGCTTGCCCGTCGGCAGTCGGTCCTGAACTCAGAGAACACGGTTGCATCGATCAAGCGGTTCATGGGAATGGGGTTGGCGCAACGTCAATCCGAGGCCTCCAGCACGGCGTACAAGATGGTTGCGGGTCCGAAGGGCGAGGCAAAGGTAAACCTGCCGAATGGCGGTAAGGATTTCTCGCCCGAGGAGGTTTCGGCCTTCATCTTGCAGAAGCTCAAGACCGACGCCGAGAAGTACCTCGGTGAGAAGGTCACGCAGGCCGTCATCACCGTCCCGGCGTACTTCAACGACGCACAGCGGCAGGCAACCAAGAATGCCGGACAGATTGCGGGTCTCGAGGTTCTGCGGATCATCAACGAGCCGACGGCTGCGGCCCTTGCGTACGGACTGGACAAGAAGAAGGCCGAGACCATCCTCGTCTGGGACCTTGGTGGTGGAACCTTTGACGTGTCAATCCTCGAAGTGGGTGACGGTGTGTTCGAGGTCAAGAGTACCGCCGGTGACACGCACCTTGGCGGTGACGACTATGACCAGCGGATTCTGCAATTCGTCGCTGAGCAGTACCTGCGTGAGGAAGGGATTGACCTTCGCAAGGACAAGCAGGCCCTGCAACGCCTGATTGAAGCATCAGAGAAGGCGAAGATCGAACTGTCCGGTGTGATGCAGACGGAGATCAACCTCCCCTTCATCACCGCCGACCAGAATGGTCCGAAGCATCTGGCCGTCACGCTGTCCCGGGCGAAGTTCGAGGAGATTACTTCCGAGATCAGCGAACGATGTGTTGCGCCGTTCCGACAGGCACTCAATGATGCGCGGCTCGATGCGAGCAAGATCGACGAGATTGTCCTGGTGGGCGGATCCACGCGCATGCCGGTCATCCAGCAGTTGGTGAAGCGCCTGACCGGCAAGGAGCCAAACCTCGGCGTCAACCCCGATGAGGTTGTGGCCGTGGGTGCTGCCATTCAGGCGGCGGTGCTGACCGGCGAGGTCAAGGACGTCGTTCTTCTCGACGTCACGCCGCTGTCGCTTGGTGTCGAGACGCTTGGTGGCGTGATGCAGCGGATGATCGAGCGGAACACAACCATCCCGACGCGTAAGGCCGAGACCTTTTCGACCGCCGAGGACAGCCAGACCGCGGTGGATATCCATGTCCTGCAGGGCGAACGACCTCTGGCACGCGACAACATGACCCTCGGTAGGTTCCGTCTGGAGGGAATCCCGGCGGCGCCACGCGGGGTGCCTCAGGTTGAGGTCACGTTTGACATCGATGCGAACGGGATCCTGAACGTGTCGGCGAAGGATCTGGGAACCGGGCGTGAACAGCGGGTCACCATTACCGCAAGCACTCACCTCGACAAGTCCCAGGTGGATCGCATGGTGCGCGAGTCGGAGCAGTACGCCGCCGAGGATGCCAAGCGTCGCGAGGAGATCGAGACGCGGAATCGTGCCGACAGCCTGGTCTACCAGACTGAGAAGACGCTCAAGGACTATGGCGACAAGGTCAGCGAAGCCGAGCGTACCGAGATTGAGACTTCGGTAACGAGCCTCAAGGAAGCGCTGAAGGGTGAGGATGCTGACCGGATCAAGTCGCTGACCGAGGAGGTCGAGCGGGTCTCGTTCAAGTTGGCTGAGGCGATGTACAAGCAGACCGGCCCTGGTGGCGCCGATGATGCTGGCGGTGAACCAGGTGCGCCGAATGCTGCGAAGCCTGGTCCCGATGACGACATCGTGGACGCCGAATTCAAGGCCTCTGACGACAAGCGCAAGTAGGCAGTCCCGTGCATCGCCCGATCGTCCCACCCAGGCTTCGTCGACATGGCACACGTCTGTCGGCGGTCCGGGGTGGGACGTGTTCCCACTCGGTCGTAGAGCCGTAGTGCGGAAATTGGTGATCGGATGCATGCCGGCGATGGGAGCGTGACCGATGGAAACAACAATTGACGGAACTGGTGGTGACGGGGCAGAGGTCGTCGTGCCTGCGACGCCTGAGGAACAGATCGCGCACTTGGAAGCGGAACTCGCGGCGGCCAGGGAATTGGCGGCGAAGGCCGAGAGGGATGTCCTGTACGTCCGCGCGGACTTTGAAAACAGCCGGAAGCGCCTGCAGCAGTCGTATGCCGATCAAGCGCGCCGGCAGCAGAAGGGCTTGCTTGGCAAGATGCTGGCCGTTCTCGACAACCTCGACCGCGCCGTGGCGTACGGGGAGAGTTCGGCAGTGGATGCCGAACGCATGATGCAGGGTGTCCGGCTGACCCACTCGCTCCTTCGCGACGCCTTGGTTGCCGAGGGCGTCAAGGAGATTGCGGCCGCGGGTGAGATGTTTGATCCGGCGGTTCATGAGGCAATCGCAAGCGAAGTTGCACCTGACCGCCCAGATGGTCAGATCATTGCGGAACTCCAACGTGGATATAGGTTCGGCGACGAGCTTCTGCGCCCTTCACTGGTGCGGGTTGCGACACGGGAATGACACTGCGTCGCGCCGGGACTTTAATACGCGCCTCTTGGCCCGCCGAGAGCACATGATTCGCACGCGGCTTGCTTTGGGCAACGGGACTGGTGTGTGCGACATGTTCGACGCACGCCTGGCGGGGAAGGCGCCTTGAGACCAGATGAACAAGGATTACTACAAGGTTCTCGGGGTCCCGCGGACAGCGAGTGAACGCGACATCAAGTCGGCGTATCGGAAACTGGCGCGTCAGTACCACCCAGATGTGAATCCGGGCAATGCCCAGGCTGAGGAGCGTTTCAAGGAGATTGCCGAGGCTCACGATGTCCTGTCGGATCCGGAGAAGCGTCGTCGCTTTGACCAATTCGGATCCGGTGGCCCGCGGGCAGGTGCCGGTCCAGGGCGGGGAAGCGCCGTCAATTGGGCGGACGTATTGCGTCAATCCCAAGGGCAGCAACGCGGAGGTCGGCGGCGGGCGCCAGAGGCGGAACCGGACATGTCCGACCTTCTCAAGGACCTGTTCGGGCGGGCCGGGGCGGGCCGCGCTGGCGGTGGCGCGGGTCGTCCGCGTGTTGGCGAGAACCTTGAACAGGAACTCTCCGTGTCGCTCGAGGACGCGTTTCGGGGGGCAGTGCGGGAGTTTCAAGTGGAGGTTCCCGATGAGGCCGGCACTGCGGTTCGTGAACGCATCGAACTCAAGATCCCGATCGGGGTTCGCGAGGGCGTAAAACTGCGTGTCGCCGGCAAGGGCTATTTCGGGCCGGGAGGCGGTCCAAGAGGTGACCTTCTTTTCAAGGTTGTCATTGCGCCGCATGCCACTATCGAGAGGCGCGGTGACGACCTTCACACCGAAGTCCCGGTTGCGGTGTGGGATGCAATGCTGGGGGGCGAAGTCCAGTTGCAGACCTTGGGTGGATCGGGAACGTTTCGCTTGCCCGCCGAGACACAGAACGGACGCACCTTTCGCTTGACCGGGCAGGGGATGCCACGTATCGAGGGGGGCAAGGGAGACCTGTATGCCAAGGTCAAGGTCGTCCTGCCACAGGAACTTACACCCCGGGAGAAGGAACTGATCGAAGATCTCCGGCGAGGCCGCTCCGGACCGGACGGCAAGGTAGGCTGAGGAGGCGACGCGTCATGCCAATCCTTGATGATGAACCGTGTCTGACCATCGGCGTGGTCCACACGAAACTGGGCCTGCATCCGCAGACAATCCGGCACTGGGAGAAACTTGGCTTGGTGCGACCGCACAGAGTCCAGAATGGAACCCGGGTACGCATGTTCTCGGCAAAGGACCTTGAGCGGATCTCACTCATCAAGCGGTGGATGGATGAACTCGGCGTGAATCTCGCGGGGGTCGAGATCATGCTCCGCATGCACGAACAGATCGAGCAGCTTGCCGAGCAGTCTGCCCGCGAACGCCAGGCACTTGTTGATCAGTATGAGACCGAGATTCGTCGTCTCAAGGACATGTTGTTGCGTGTCCAGGCGGAGCGAAGGTAGGGCGCACGGTCCGGAGGGCGTACCCCTCCCTCCTTGGCATCCCATCGGCCAACACCTGGCCTAGCCCGTTGCACTGCCTCCGAGACATGGTTGGTCCGGAGGATTTGCCCAGAATCCGCACGGTTTCACGTTGCGACGGGGACAGTGTGGGACCTGCAATCGAACGCCATACAATGGCGATTGACGGCACATGTCTGCCATGCCAGAACGCCCGTTCTGCGGACCGCGCCGAAGGCCGAAGATGAACACCCAGAGGTACACCCAGAAGGCGCGGGAGGCCCTCCTAGAGGCTGATCAGTACGCCCGCCTCCGGCAAGCGCCGGAGGTCGAGGTCGAGGATCTGCTGATGGCGATGCTTGACCAGAAGGAAGGCATTGTTCCCCGCTTGCTTGGGCGTCTCAATGTGAACCCGGTGACCGTCGCCGAGGGCCTGGACGAGGCGCTGTTCAATGCGCCACGGGTAACCGGGTCGGCGCAGATAGGCACGGGTCCGCGCCTCTACCGTGCTATTCAGAATGGGTACCTTGAGGCGAACCGACTTTCGGACCAGTTTGTCAGTACGGAACACTTTCTATTGGCAATTCTCAGGGAAGACCGTTCCGGTATTGCGCCGACGGTGCTTGTGCGGTGCGGTGTCACTCTCGATCGGGTGCTTGAGGTACTGACATCGTTGCGTGGTGGCAAGCGTGTCATCGATGAAAGCCCCGAGACCAAGTACGAAGCCCTCCTCTTGTATGGAACCGATCTGACCGCTGAGGCGTCGCTCGGAAGGCTTGACCCGGTGATCGGGCGGGATGAAGAGATCCGACGGGTGATCCAGGTCCTCGCACGGCGAACCAAGAACAACCCGGTTCTGATAGGTGAACCGGGCGTGGGGAAGACGGCGATAGTCGAAGGGCTCGCGCAGCGGATTGTTCGCGGAGACGTGCCGGAAACCCTGCGGAACCGGAAGGTCATCGCGATCGACCTTGGTCGTCTCGTGGCCGGGACCAAGTTTCGGGGCGAATTCGAGGAACGATTGAAGGCAGTTCTTTCGGACATTCAAGGATCGGCCGGAGAGGTCATCCCATTCATTGATGAATTACACATGATTGTGGGCGCCGGTGGTGCTGACGGGGCGATCGATGCCGCGAACCTTCTGAAGCCCCTTCTCGCGCGGGGTGCGCTGCATTGCATTGGCGCGACGACCCTGGACGAGTACCGCAAGCATGTTGAAAAGGATGCGGCGCTCGAGCGACGATTCCAACCGATCACGGTGCAGGAACCCACGGTTCCGGACACGGTGAGCGTCCTCCGTGGACTTCGGGAGCGGTTCGAGACGCACCATCGGATCCGAATCCGCGATGCGGCCCTTGTAGCGGCGGCGACGATGGCGCAACGGTACATTACTGATCGATTTCTCCCTGACAAGGCCATAGACCTTGTTGATGAGGCTTCGTCCAGGCTCCGGATGGAGGCCGAATCGCTTCCGGCTGAACTTGACGCGCGCAGGCGTCGCATTCAGCAACTCGAGATCGAACGGGTCTCCCTTGTCAAGGAAGATGACCCGGATTCGCGCGCCAGGCTAGTGAGGATCGAGGACGAACTCTCCCAGATCCGCCTCGAGGCAGGCGCACTTGACGAACAGTGGTCGGAAGAGCGGGATGCGGTTGCCCGCCGCGGGGAATTGCGCCAACGGATTGATGACGCGAGGCTGGCCCTTGAGCGCGCCAAGCGAGACCAGAACTGGGAAGAGGCCGCCAAGTACGAGAACGGCGTGATTCCCGAGCGGGAAAAGGAACTTGCGCGAGTAGACGCGTCCCTGGCGGGGGGTGCTGGCACGCGCCTCTTCCGGGAAATCCTTGAGGCATCGGATATCGCCTCGGTCGTGGCCGCATGGACAGGGATTCCGGTGACCCGGTTGGTTCAAACGGAGATCGAGAAGCTGCTGACGCTTGAGGCCACGTTGCGCCGGCGAGTGGTTGGGCAGGAACGTGCGATTGGGGTGGTCGCCGATGCGGTAAGGCGAAGTCGTGCCGGTCTGGCCGATCCGCGCCGGCCGATGGGTTCTTTCCTTTTCCTTGGACCGACAGGTGTTGGCAAGACCCTGCTAGCCCGGGCGCTTGCAGAGGCGCTGTTTGACAATGAGGATGCGCTGACCCGGATTGACATGTCCGAGTACACGGAAAAGTCGGCGGTATCGCGCCTTGTTGGCGCCCCACCCGGCTACATCGGGCATGACCAGGGCGGGCAACTCACCGAGTCATTGCGTCGTCGGCCGTATCAGGTGGTCCTATTTGATGAACTGGAGAAGGCGCACCCGGAGGTGATCAACGTCCTGCTTCAACTTATCGAGGACGGTCGCCTGACAGACAGCCAGGGCCGAACGGTCGACGCCCGGCAATCGTTGATCGTGTTGACCTCGAACATTGGGGCCGAGGCTGTCACCGCATCCGGAGTTGGCGACCAGGATGGTCCGGAATCGGAGTTTGCGGTCGATTGGGAGGATGTCGAGAGCCTCGTCCGGAACCACCTTCGCGAATTCTTCCGGCCTGAGTTCATCAACCGAATTGACGATATTGTCGTTTTCCGCCCTCTGACCAGGGCGACGCTCCGTCGGATTGTGTTACTTGAAATTGGCCGGGTGCAGGAACGGTTGGATCCGCGCCAGATCGTCCTCGAAGTCACTGGGGATGCGGTCGAATACCTTGCAGGAGCCGGGGATGACCGGGCCTATGGGGCAAGACCGCTCAGACGCGTCATTCAGCGCGAGGTGGAGAATGTCCTTGCGCGTCGCATCCTGGAAGGCCTGATCGTGGACGGAGATACCGTCGGCATCGATGCGTCTGCTGGGGAGCTGCGGGTAGAGCGTCGTTCGGGTGGGCGCGGGTCCGCAATGACTTCTGGAGGCACTTTCCGGGGTTAGGCACGACACGGTGGGCTGCCTCGGTGGCCGCAGTTCGTCTCGCGCGTATCGGCATGACTGGTGTGAAGATCGCCCGGCCGGACGGTCCACCGTTACCCCTCAGGTACACTGGCCTCGGCTATCAGGAGAGGGTACTGGGCGCTTCATGGCAGGAACCGGCGCGATTTCCCTTTGGAATCACTATCGAGAACTGCTATGGGATGGTCGACGGTGGGTAATTGCCGCGGTCGCCCTGTTCATCGGCGGAACCGTTTCCGGCTATAGCGCGGCAATATCGCAACCCCAGATGGTGATTGAGGCGATGACGCCCCTGATCCAGGCTGTTGCGCAGGTCGGCGCACAGGTCGTCGCTGCGTCGGATCCTCTTACGCGCACGTGGGTCATCTTCCGGATGAATGCCGCTGCCGTTACCCAGTTTGTGGCCTTGGGGGTCGCGGGCGGGCTTGTGCCGGCGATAAATACGTTCGCGAATGGCGCAATGATCGGCGTCGTGGCGGCCATCGGTGGAAACCTGGCTGGTGGTCGGGTCAGTCCCGGTGTGATGGTGGCAGGTATTGCGCCTCACGCTGTCTTCGAATTGCCTGCCCTTTGGCTTGCTTCGGCGTGGGGAATGAAGCTTGGGGTGTCGTGGTTGTTGCCTGGTGCAAGCGGTCGCCGCATGCTCGAGTGGCGGGAGACGGCGTCGGAAGCGGCGTACGTACTTGTCCTCGCGGCTGGGCTGCTGGTGATCGCGGCGGCAATCGAAGGGAACCTCAGTCTCGCGCTGGTACAGTGGCTTCAAGAGTAACGGTATACTGGTGGTTCAGTTGCCAGATTAAGGTGCGTTATGCCGAAAGCCAGAAAGACCGATCGCAAGCGCTTCGAACGTCAGGAGAAGCGCCGTATCCGCAATCGTGCCGTCCGTTCAATCGTGAAGACCTACGTCACGAGGGCGCGTCAGTCGATTGTGGCCGCGACTCCTGTCGCTGAGACTGCCGAGGCAGTCCTTCACGCGGTGCGTCAACTCGACATCGCTGCCCGCAAGGGTGTGATCCACAAGAACAATGCGGCACGCCGAAAGAGTCGGCTAATGCGCCGGCTAAACGCGCTCACCCCAGCCTGACATTACGCTTCGCCAAGCTTGTGAGCAGATGGCCCGCCAGTGATGGTGGGCCATTGTCGTTTTACTGGCTTCCGATTTCTACCCGCGACGCTGAGCCTGCAACTGCATGGCCTGCACAGCTCGCGCTGAGAGTTCCACCACAAGGAGCTCAATCGCTAGGCGTGGTGCTTGCCTCCCGGTCTTGAGTGAGAGGTCGGCTTCAAGGGTCCGCCGATGCAAGTAGATCAACGCACGTTCCCCAAGGCGTGATGCGCGCTCACGGACCATTTTCACCGCGAACGGTTGCATGCGCAGCTCGCGGGCAATCGTCGCATCCGGCTGGCCCCGCTGCTCAAGTTCCTGGACTGACAGGTGCTGTGTAATCGCTGATCGTAGCGACGAGATCACTTGTTCCGGGCGCATGTCTGATGCGTCGAGAAGCTGCGCAAGCCGCGTGGCCGCCTTTGATCTCTGACCGTCGAGGATTGCCTGGGAAAGTTCCCAAATCTTGGCGGTGGCAGTTGTTTGCGGGCTCAGAAGTTCCACGTCGCGCGCTTCCACGGCGCGTCCTGGCCCCGCGTACGTGACAAGTTTCCGAATCTCGTTGCTTGCAAGACGCATGTCGGTGCCGACGTAACTCGCAAGCAGTCTGGCAGCGTCGGCGGTAATTGCACCGGATGACGGTGCCCCTGGGCCGGCGAATTCTTGCGCTCGGGTGCGTAACCACCGCTCGAGCCCTGCTCCCTCGGGGATCGGAAAGTTGCGCGTGACCATTCCTGGGCGGGTGAACGCGTTTCCCAGGGCAGTGGCCGAAGCCGGTGCCTCATCCTCGACAAAGAGCACCAGGGTTGCGCCCGGAATCTCTGGGAGGTAGTCGGCGAGTGCCTGTTCCGGGGTTTTGGCTGGAGCAGCAGGTGCAGACGCCCCACGTTTTCCTTTCGCCGGCCGGGCCACCACTTGCCCAGACGAAGGCTCATCATCGGCCGTGCCCTTGGTTGATCGTCGGGCCGCTGCTCGTGCCTCCCTGGCGCCAAGCGAGGCGGCGACACCGCGGCATATGACGACACGGCACTCAGCGAGGAACGGCATTGCCTCACACGCAAAGCGAAAAGCTTCAGGCGTGTAGGACGTGGCGTCGAACCGGGACGTGTTGACGTCTGCGAAGTCGGACGGCAGGCGTGCCCCGGCAACGAGTTCGCGCACTGCGTCCTCGCGGGAAACTTCGTCGGGCCCACAAAGGAGGTGTACCGTCATTGGCGTGGTGGGTGCGGATGCGTGTACCGTGCGCCGCGGGGGCGTCGGGAAACGCACACTCCCCGGAGGACAGGATACGTGACTGACCAGACTGTGGATTTGCTTGCCCGGCTTGTCTCGATCGACAGTGCGAACTCTTCGATGGGTGGTCCGGGAGAGGCCGACCTCGCGGCAGAAATCGCGTCTTTTGGTCATTCCCATGGGCTCGTCGTGGCGACCGACGAGGTTCTTCCTGACCGATCAAATGTGTCCCTGACATTGCCCGGTACCACGGGGACGCACGCGGGTAGACGGCTTTTGTTCGATCTCCACCTCGACACGGTCCCGCACATTGGCATCCCGAACGCGACGGTACCCCGAATTGACGGAGATCGCATGTGGGGACGAGGCACGTGCGACACGAAGGGCGCGTTGGCCGCCGCACTCGTGGCAGTCGGGCGATTGGCGCGTGAGGTGGCGGAACGTGACGGCGAAGTGATGCTGCTGTTCACGGTTGATGAGGAATACCTCAAGCGCGGGGTTGCCCATGCAGTGGCGGGCGGATTGAACGCGACGGCCGCGATTGTTGGCGAACCAACGTCGTTGCGTCCGATCGTTGCGCACAAGGGGGCAGTACGCTTCCGGATTGTCACTCACGGTCGTGCCGCGCACACGTCAAAGCCCGAGAATGGTGATAACGCGATTCACCAGATGGTGGAAGTGATCGATTGGTTGCGGGAGCGTGGCGAACCGGCGCTATCCATGCGTGGCCATCCCAGGTTGACACCTCCGACATTCACGATCGGCACGATTTCCGGTGGGGTGGGCGTCAATATCGTGCCGGACCGGTGCGTGATTGACATCGACCGTCGGACGTTGCCGACCGAGGACCCGGTTGCGGTTCTAGCGGAAATTGACGGGTGGCTGGCCGACCTGATGCGGGCACGCCCGGGAGTGAAAGCCACCCGCGAAGACCCGTACATTTCGGAACGGGGTCTGGACGGCCCCGTGGATGGTTCACTTGTCGTTGCCGTGCAAGCGGCCGTCGCTAAGGTGACCGGCGGTTCGGTTGATGCGACTCCGGACGGTGTGCCATATGGCACCGACGCGACGCACCTGTGGGGTCTCGCGGGAATTCCGACGGTGGTCATCGGCCCTGGAGACATCGCCCAGGCGCACACGATTGACGAATGGGTCGACCTGAATGACGTTCGGCAGTGCACCGAAGTCTATTACGAGGTGATGCGTTCATTCGTGCAGGGTGAGTGGTCCTGACCATTCCTGAGAGGTTCCGGCATCACGCGACTGGCGGGGATGCCGGGACCGTCGCCAAGAGATGCGCGCTAGTGATGTCGGCATCGCTGGTCAGTTCGGCGAGTGCTCCAAGCACGACGTCACGCGCGTGCATGATGCGCGAACGGAGTGCCGGATCAAGGTCGGCAGGGAGTTCATCCTCATCGAGGACGTCAATGCGTCCTGACGGGGTCGCAAGAATGTCCACGGCCAAGTCGTGCCATTTGAGGGTAGATCCGTCGAACGAGATCACGTCCCCGATGTTGAAGTACCACGCTGACGTTGTCCCGTCACGTTCTATCCAGTGATAGAGGTTGTATGGACGGTCGAACCAGAAGTACCCGACCGTGAGATTGCCGGCCTGAAGCGGTATCCCGTGAAGGTTGTAGTCCCGCGTCATCCGGTAGTAGACGACGATGCATTCTTCGGTTCGCAATGCGACATCGCATGCAAATGACTGCGTGTGGCCCGGTTTCGCGAGTGACGTCTTGATCTCGGTGATGCGGTCAGGTGTCACCACAATTTGGTCCTGCGCAAAGCCGGATCATCCCTGACGCGGGATGATCCGGATGGGGGCCTCCCCGGTTGCCCCTACTTGAGGTTCAGTTTGGAAAGAACCGGTGGGTTCCAGACCGCGCGCGGACGGTGTCCGGTGAGGACTGCGACAACCTCATGGGACGGGCGTCGGCGACGCTCGGCACCGGCGAGGTCGCTCGCTGACGCGGTGTGCGGCGTGATGACCACATTGCTCATCTTGAGAAGCGGGTTATCCGATGGGGTCGGCTCCTCTTCGGTGACGTCCAGGCCGGCGCCGAGGATCATGCCGTGATTGAGGGCATCAATCAGCGCGGCCTCGTCAACGACCGGCCCTCGACAGGTGTTGATGAGCAGTGCCGAAGGCTTCATGAGACGGAACTGGGGCGCGCCGATCAGGTGGTGGGTCGCATCCATTAAGGGAACATGCAATGAAACGAAGTCGCTGTCCTGTAGGACCTGGCCGAGGGTTGCCTGCCTGACACCGGATTCGAGGAAGACTTCCTTTGGAGTGAACGGGTCATAGGCGATGACCTTGAGGTCGAACCCGTGTGCCCGCTTGGCGACGGCGCGCCCGATGTTCCCAAACCCAACCAGACCGAGGGTCTGGCCATACACGTGATGACTGATCGGCCCCATGGGGTGCTGACGATTTGGGTCACTCCACCCGCCATCGACGACATAGTTGTGCAAGGGCACGATGTGGCGGACGCAGGCGAGAAGAAGTGCGTACGTGTGGTCGGCGACTTCATTCACGAACACATCGGGAACGTTGCAAACAACGATGCCCTTCTCAGTGGCGATGTCGATGCCGTGAATTGTGTCCATTCCGATCGAACTGCGGGCGATGACCCGGCACTTCGTCAGCGACGCCATGACCGCAGCACTCAGGCCCCATGATGGGATGATTGCGTCGGCGTCATGGACGGCGGCGATGACTTCCTCGTCTGTCCGCGCCTTTGACACGATCACGTCGCATCCGGCGCGCTCTAGGATGTCGCGTTCGCCAACCTCGCCAAACTGTCCCCACGGGGACAGAACAACCACCTTCGGCCGTGCCCCGTGCGCATAGGCTCCGCCGGCTACGCCACTGTGTGAGGATCCGCTGCTCATTCCTTCTCCTTGGTCGGACAGATCTTGGGGATCGGAAACCGGTCGCGTGGCCACCTCTTGCCGTCACGGTGACAGTGCCCGGAGGCACGCGATCCACCTGTGCAACACCGTCCCGCGCTCGATGTGCCGCGGGTCAGTGTATCGCGGTAGTGGACGAGAGGCGCTCAAGTTCTGACTTGAGTTCCTGAAGGAACGCGCACGCTTCCTGCCCGTCAAGCACGCGGTGATCAAAGGTCAGGCAGAGGTTGGCCATCGGCCGGATTGCGATGGCGTCGTTTCCGACGACGACTGGACGGCGGGTAATTGCCTCAAGGGTGAGGATCGCCGATGTCCCTTCGGGAAGGATTGGCTGAGATGTCACCGAACCAAGCGCACCGGTGTTGTTGATGGTCATAGTCGTTCCGGCGTAGGCCGATGAACCAAGCGTATTCTCACGTGCACCGTCAATGATGCGGCGCATCTCGCCCGCGAGGCCGCTAACCGAGAGCCTTCCGGCGTCCGGTACGCATGGGACGAGCAAGCCACCGCCGGGACGGGCAACGGCGACCCCCAAGTTGATTCGACGATGCACCGTAACCCGGCCCCCTCCGGCACCGCGCGCGTCGGGGCCGTCAGGCCCGTCATTCCACGTTGCATTCAGGAGCGGGTGGCGTGATAGGACCCCGACCACGGTATGGGCGAAGAGGGCGAATACGGATACGTCGACACCGTGCCGACTACGAAACCCTTCACGTTGAGCCTGGCGCCATGCAAGAAGGCCGGACACGTCCACTTCGACGAGCGTCCACGCTTGGGGAATGGTCCGAACTGAGCGCACGAGATGCGCGGCGATTGCCTGCCGTAGCGCAGATGGTGGCAGTACGTAATGATCGTCCGGTGCGTCCTGGGAGGGATTTGGCACGTGTGAAGAATGGGCGACGTCAACAATGCCGGGGACACGCCCGGCTTGGGCGGCGGGCGCGTCTGCCAGTGTGGTTGCTTGCGACCTTGAACTGATGAACGAAAGGATGTCGTCTTTCGTCACTCGCCCACCCGGACCCGTGGCGGGCACGTGGCGCAAGTCGATGCCGTTTTCCTGCGCAAGTCGGCGCACAAGAGGAGACGTCCGTGTGAGTGTATTGGCAGGTTCCTCAACAACCTGTTCCGATGAGGCCGGTGAACCGGAGGGTAACCCTGCGGACCCCGTAGAACTATGTCCGACTGACGGGACCACCGTGACTATCTGCGTACCCGTCGCCACGGTCACGCCTGGTGGCACGAGCAACGACCCAAGGCGCCCGGTGACCGGTGACGCTACCTCGGCACTCACCTTGTCGGTGACAACTTCGGCAATAGGTTCACCGGCGGCAACGGCGTCACCCGGGGACTTCAACCACTTGACCAGTGTGCCCTCGGTGGCTTGTTCACCCAAGGAGGGCATGGCCACGGAAATCGCAAGCGTGTGATCTCCGTCGGCGGATGCGGGTTTCGTCGTCATGCGGATACCGTCTGGGCTGTCGGCGTCGGGTCAGTCGTCAGCGTGAGACAGGCGATGCAGGGCCCCGCCGAGGGTCAACGCGAACGCATCTCCGTCGTCGTCAAAGGAAGGTGCGAGTGCAATGGACACAACCGTCGGGGTGTGCAAGCCTTCGGACATGCCATGCCAGGTGAGACCCTCGTCATCAGAACGGTAAATGCCGTCTGTGGTGGATGCGTAGACCGACCGGTTCCAAACCGTTCCCGGCGAAACGGTCAGAGAGAGGACACCGGAATTCGGCTTTCCGACACGTTCGGCAATCCACAACTGCCGTCCTCCCCACATTGGCCGTTGGACCAAGGTTCCCACCCCGACGAAGAACCCATTGCGAACCGTTTCGCGGTCCCCGCGGTAGTCATGCGGGAATGCGGTGGTCACCCATCGGGCGCTGGTGATCTGATCGATGACCGGGTTCCATCGTGCCCCCCCATCGGTGCTTCGCCAGACGGTGATCGTCGACTGTGGCGTATCGGCCCGGAACTGCTGGCGCGCACCCGGTGCACGGTCACGGTCACGGCGGGTCGCGCCGGTCGTCGAGTATGTCGAGACGAGCAGGGTGTTGTCCTGGAGGAAGTTCGGGGAAATGCTTACCGCGACGATCTCGTCATCATCAGCCGGCGAGGCAACATCACCCCACGTATCTCCGCCGTCCTTGGAGACATACATTGCGCGCGCTGACCCAATGATGACGGCAACGCCGCCGACAATGTTTCGGGAGTACGCCACCATGCGTGGGTCTTCAAGACCCTCGGGTCCGGAAGTTTCCCAAGACGCGCCACGGTCGTCTGACCGGAACATACCCTCGGCGAGAACCGCGAGGATGGTGCCGTCCGATGCGTAATCGGGTGAAATCGCCAGCGACAGGATCTGGGTGCCCGGGAGCCCGTTATTGGCCGGTTCCCATGTTTCACCCTCGTCGGTTGACTTGACGATGCCGTCCTCGATGCCCGAGGCGAAGAGTGTGTGATCGTCGCCAAAGGCCGGCGAGATGAGCACGCCTGACATCGACCGTGCGATCAGGCCGGTTGAAGAGGGTTCCCACGCATTGCCGGAGTCAGTTGAGCGGAAGATGCCCGACTGGTGAAGACCGACAACCACGGACTTTGCCGACTGATCGGTGCATATGGCCATGATGGCCTGATTGTTCAGTGCGCCACCATCGACTGCGGCCCACGTGCGCCCGGCGTCGGTCGACCGGAAGAGGCCGTCTCCGGCGGAACCGGCATAGACCGTCTTGTCGGTAGCGAAAGATGGGCTGATCCAGATTGCGTTGATCGACTGGTTGGTGAGACCGTCCGATGCGGCCTTCCACGAGACCCCGCGGTCGGTCGATCGGAAGATGCCGGCATCTTCGGTCGCGAGGAGCGCGATGCCGTCCTCTCCAAAAGCCGGCGAAAGCGAGATCGCCTGGACTGCTTCCGTTTCGAGGCCCCGGTCTACCACGCGCCATGCACGGCCACCGTTCGTCGACCGGTGGAGTCCGGTGCTTGTCAGTGCGAACGCAATGTCATCAGTTTCAAATGACGGTGAGGTGGCAATGGCCAGAACACCCAGGTCTCCAAGACCGAAGTTTGAGCTTGAGAAGGTGCGCCCACCATTGGATGAGCGGAAAATGCCTCCGGTCGCCGTGCCTGCAAGGACGATAGTCTCGCCGGAACCTTCGGTTGAGAGGGTGATGGCGGTGACGGCGGTTGGACCCTGCCAGAAATCAATCGGCTGCCAAGTCATGCCGCCGTTCGTGCTGCGCATCACGCCACTGCCAAGCGTTCCGGCGAAAAGGGTGTGGTCCCTGGCGAACTGGGGTGAGGCAACCAGGGTCTGAATGTACGGACTGGTCAGGCCGAAGTTGCGGGCTTCCCACGTAGCACCGTGATCTGTGGATAGGAAGCAGCCTGCCGTCGTTCCCGCGTAGAGATGTTCGCCCGCCGGTGTTGTCACGGCAATGAGGGCGAGGACTGTGCCACCCCAACCGCAGACTGGGCCGATCAGTTCCCACTTTGGAGACGCCGAGACCGACGGTGTCGGGTTCACCCCGGTCACCCGGGAGAACGGGAAGGCGATGATCTTGTCCGAATCTGATGCACTCATTAGATCAATGCTCATTGATGTGTCTCAGGGAGCAGATTTGGGAACCCTGAGCAAGGATGGAAGGCAGTTCTTGCGCTAGTGTACGGGCGCTTCCAGATGATTGATTTGGTCGGTAATGACCCGAACGACAAGCAGCCCAATCGGGTCGGATCAAGGGTTGACGGCAGGACTGGATTTGTCGGTCAGGATGAGGGCCTCGGTAGTGAGTGCCATGCAGCCGGCACTCACGGCGAACTCCAGCGCACCGCGTACAACCTTCAGCGGATCGAGGATTCCCGCCTCGGTCATGTCGGCAATCCTGTCACCAACCGCATCATATCCGTGCCCCGGAGGTGACATTCGGAGGCGGGCCAGGATGGAGCGGTGGTCACGGGCCGAGTTCCGGATGATCCATTCCGTCGGTGCTTCCAAAGCACCAATGAGGACCTTGACGCCGATTGCCTCATCCCGATTGAGGGTATCCGCAAATTCCCGCAGTCTGGGGACACATGCGAGATATGCGGCACCTCCGCCAGGCACAACCCCCTCTTCGGCAGCGGCGCGCGCGGCGACAATCGCCTCCTCGCCTCGCTGCTTGCGGGTTTCGCGCTCTCGCTCGCTCGGAGCACCCACTTTCAGGACGCCGACACCGCCGGACAGCTTGCCCATGCGTTCGCGCATCTTGTCACGTTCGAAGTCGCCCTCGGCGGTTGGAAGGAGGCGCTTGATCTCGGCTATCCGCTCGCGGACGGCGTTCGGGGCCCCCGACCCTCCAATGATGCTGAAGAAGTCCCGGTTGCACCAGACGCGTCGTGCCCGGCCAATGTTGACCGACGCGGCGCTTTCCATCTGGTCACCGGCGTCCTCGGCAATCAGGCGGCCGCCGGAAAGGATGGCGATGTCTTCCAGGATGCGCACACGGCGGTCACCGGCCCCGGGTGCCTTGATGCCGATGCACCGGAGGACGTCACGTTCGTGGTTTGTCGCGAGGAGGCCCAGGGCTGAACCCGAGATTTCGTTGGCGAACAGGACGAGACCGCCGAATGATTCGCCTGCCTGCTTTCGCGCGATGATGGTTTCAAGCAGGGGAAGAAGCTGTTCGGCGCGGTCGATGTTCAGATCGGTTGCAACCACAAGCGGGTTTTCGATGATCGCTTCCATACGATCAAGGTCGGTGCAGAAGTGAGCCGAGACATACCCGCTGTCCCACTGCAAACCCTCGATGTATTCGCGGTCGGTCTTCATGGTCGTGCTCTCCTCGACGAGGAGCACTCCGTCAGTCCCGATGATCTCGAGCATTTCCGCCACGTAGCGGCCAATTTCCCGATCGCCACCTGCCGCCGCGATTGATAGGGCCTCGATTTGCTCAGGCGATTCCATTGGAACAGCCTGGTCTTTCAGCGAAGCGATCGCCACCGCCAGACCCTTCTCGATGCCCCGCCGGATCATCATGACGTTGGTGCCGGACGCGGCCTGTTTGTTGGCACCATGAAGGAGCGCCTGGGCGATCGTTGCCGCGGTTGCCGCCCCATTGCCGACTTTTTCGCGGACCTGCCAAGCCATCTGTCGGATGAGCATTGCGCCCATGTTTTCGTATGGGTCAGGCAACTCGATGATCCGGCGGGCAATTGTGCCGGCATCCGTCAGCAACTCCGGGGTACGGGTTGAGATCACAGGTGCCATGACCACGGCGCGTGCCATTGGTCCGAGGGTCACGCGCAACACGCCTGCCATGATGTCAACGCCTCTGGCGAGGGCGACACGTGCACGAGGCTTGAGCAGGACATCGCGGTAGAACTTCTCTGCCATCGACGAAAATGTTCTCCCCTTCGCGGTGCATCGGCGCAGGCGCCTATTTGAAGTTCCCACAAGCCCCCGGGAACTGGTTACCGTGGCCCAACCCTAGATGTGACCGATTCTACGTGTTCTGGCATTTGTGGCAACCGGGTCGGAGGGTTCGGGGGAAAACCACGATGGACGGCGTGCATCCGAGTGCGATGCTTCCGCGTATACACAAGAAGCGGTGCCTGAGAGTGAGGGTATCCGTGGGTGGCAAGGCGCGAGGGGGTGCCGACGCCACGATGACCATGGTGACGGCAGCGGAATCACGCTCCTGCGCCGATTACCGGGATGTGGCAAAGAGGCCACAGAAGGGCAGTCAGACCATGTCAATACGAACTACCACCAAGTCACCAAGGCGCGCAGTGACCAACCGAGCGATCCCCGCGACATCGGTCACTATGGAAAGGCGCGCCCGCCCAGCGGTCCTTCCGCACGAACTCGAGCTGATTGACGCGCTGCGCTCACGCCTCGTCGCAGATCTCGAGCAATTGACCGCGGCAGCGACCGACAAGGATCCGACGGGTTCGGACTTTGACAGCATGGTGACGGCTGCCCAGTCGTCGATGCGGTTCGAAACCGACGACATCCTGCGTTCGCGCATCGAGCGTCGCCTTCTGGAAGTGCGGAAGGTTGAGGCCAGGCTCCGTGATGGTTCCTATGGCGTGTGTGACAAGTGCGGAGAAGATATCGATCCGGAGAGGCTTGAGGCGATCCCGGATACCACTCACTGCATGCCGTGCCAGGTGGCATCGGAGCGCAAGGCAGGGCTTACCTCCGCGTGGCACCGGGCGGCGTAACTGCCAGTCTCCCTTCGTGCCGGCTTCCCGGTCAGGCAGTTGACCGGGAAGCCGTAGGACTAGCGCCTACAGGTGGCGGAACCGGGGAAGGCAGGCGTCACTTCTAGGCTGGTGAACGTTCCGGATCACCACCGAACAGCGAGTTCATCAATGCACTGCCGATCACCGCACTGAGTACGCCGAACAGTGCGAGGCCAGCGAACATTGTCAGGCCGGCGGTGATGCGACCTCCGGCAGTCACTGGCTGGACATCGGCCGACATCGTTGGTTCGCCATCGTCGCCGAGGACTGGACTGCCGTCATCGCCGATAATCGGTGCTTTGGCAACCATGTCGCCGTACCCGGTCGTCGTCATTGTTACCACGCCCCACCACATTCCCGCAGGAATACTGGTGAAGGCTGACCCTGGAACGTCCTTTTCGGCGTAATACCCGAGGGTTCCGCTGATCGTGACCGCACAGGTCACCGCAATCGCGTAGATCTGGAGGTCGACGACGAAGGAGTTCTTCTTGACACCGGTCTCAACCCGCGAAGCACGGTGCGCAAGTGCAATCTTGATCAGTTTGAGGACCCGCAACACGCGCAGGACCCGGAGCGCCCGGAGTGCCTTCAGACCAGTCACGTCGATCAATCCCATGTATGAAGGCAGGATTGAAAGAAGGTCGACAAGGCCGCCGAAACTCAACAGGTACTCCCGTTTCGAAGGCGCGGTCGCGATGTTGTAGAGATATTCGATCGTGAATATCCCGACGAAAACAAACTCTCCGTAGTAGAAGAAGCTCGGAGCGGAATCATATATTTCCGGCACGGTCTCAATGACGAGCATGACGACGGAGATGACCGCCGCAACCGCTATGGCCAGATCACGCAAGGGGACCGGCGGCGCGGCGACCCGCGAAACGGTGGCCGCAGATGCTGTGTCACTTTCGTCAGCTTCGGTTTCAGCGACAGCGGGCTCCGGTTCGCGGCCAAACAGTGTCGTGAGAACGGCACGGCCGATCACACTGGTGAGGATGCCGAACAGTGCAAGGCCTGAAAACATCGTCCCTACCGCGATCAGACGCCCGAGAAGTGTTGACGGGACCATGTCTCCGTACCCAGTGGTCGTGATGGTCACGATGCTCCACCACATTGCCTGGGGAATCGAGTTGAACGTGGTTGCCGTCGCCTCGGCGGTCTCGTCAACCTCCGCAAAGTATGCGAGTGTTGCCGAGATTGTCAGGACGGTGAAGAGCGCCATGAGGTAGATGAGGGCATCATTGAAGAGTGATGGCTTGCCTCGTGATGCGAGGTTCGCACTTGCCCGTGCCTGGTCGGCCGCAAGCTTCATCAACTTGAGCATCCGCAGGACCCGGAGCACCCGCAAGGTGCGCACCACCCGGAACCCTGCATTCGGTAGAAATGCCAAGAGCGCCGGGAGTATGGCCAACAGATCGACAATTCCCCAGAAACTGGTCGCGTACTTGAGGCGGTTTTCAGCGACCCAGAGGTGAAGCAGGTACTCGGCGCTGAAGACCACGACGAGAATGGTCTCTACGATGTTGATCGTGAGCTGCGTGGCCGCATCGGGTTGCATCGATTCAGCGATGAGCGTGCCGATAGAGAGGCTGATCATCAGGAACGTCATGCGAGAAGTAAACGCAAACGCAGGGGAGCCAGGCTGATGGAATGCCTGCCACACGAGGTCTCGGAACCCATGTGCGTTTTGATTGCTCGCCAATGTGCCTGATGATCGCGCCATGCCGTTTTATCCCTCAGTCAGTCATTCGGGCCTTCGCATCACGTTTCGATGTGCGTTCGTGGTCCGGTGTGTCGTAGATGGTGTCTAAGGGTTTTTTGCTCCGAGCCCAAGCCGCGCCACCACCGAAGCAATGATTGCGTGTTCCTCGGCCCCGAGGGCGCCGAGTGGTGGCCGGACTGGTCCCGCGGGCAACCCGCAGAGTTCCATTGCCGCCTTGACGCTTGACACTTCAAAGCCCCGGCGACGTGCGCGAATTGCGTAGAACTCGGCGACCTTGTCGTCGAAGATCCGCCTCGTCGCTGCAAAGTCTCCGCGATGGGCGGTGTCATAAAGCTCCTGGCTTACCCAGGGCATGAAGTTGGCAACACTCGAGGTAAAGCCCTCGGCGCCGGCCGCGAAGTAGGTGTGCACCATGTCGTCGCCAACCCCGCCAACCCATACCAATCGGTCGCCAAGACGTGCACGAATGCGCGCCCAGAGGCGCAAGTCAGCCGAACCATCCTTGAAGGCAACGACATTTGGCGAGGAGTTAGCCAGCTTCTCGACCATCTCGGGAGTGAAGACTGCCCAGTCGCGCGCGTACGGCAGCACCCCGATGTGGACCGACTGCGCAATACCCGCATAAAAGGCGAGCAGGCCATCCTCAGGTGAGGGACCGTACGCCGGTGGGAGCATGAGAATCCCGCTTGCGCCCGCCTTTTCCGCGGTTGCGGCAAGTTGTTGCGATTCGCGTTGCTTCCCGCCCACTCCGCAGATGACAGCGGCGCGACCGGCGGCCGCTTCGATGACGGTGCGGTGAACGGCTTCGGTTTCCTCGGTTGTGAGGGAATACAGTTCACCGGTCCCACCGGCGGCGACCAAGGTCACAATCCCGTGCCGGATCATCCAGTCAACGTTGTGGCGGAGCCCGTCGAGGTTCAGGTCAAGGTTGGCATGGAACGGCGTGATCGGAAAGGCGGTCACGCCTCTCAGATGGGTACGCAAGGTGTCAAGGCTCGCCATGATCGCGCGGTTCTCACTTCCGGTTCGAGTGTCAGATCAGGAATGCATGTGCAGTAGTCGACGTAACAAGTACGTTCACCGAGCACGTGAATTGCCCGTCATAGGATACAGACCCGGTGGGTCCCGGGGGCAAGAACAGTGGGGGGGTACCGTCTAGCCGCGCCGGCCGAAGATGTCACGAAGGCCGA